>SXGQ01126730.1_pt1 | contig 32299 bp, 29 predicted proteins | sample 3178371 | NCBI WGS metagenome assembly SXGQ01 (sample SAMN11356859, study PRJNA531348) | freshwater metagenome | isolation source: freshwater sample F1-20 | place: China: Fuxian Lake, Yuxi | collected 2017-12-25
GGACTTGCCGACGTTGGGCAGACCGACGATGCCAGCTTTGAGCATAAGGAAGGGAACACAGCGGCGGGAGTAGGGGCTTGACAAGCTGATTGTGGGCCCGTTTTTTCTTCCGCTTTTCAACTAAGAACAGACCCGCAAAAACATCGTCATGGCTCTCAAAATCCGCCTTACCCGCATCGGCGCCCTTCATCAACCTCACTACCGTGTGGTCATCGCCGAAGCACGTTCCCGTCGCGACGGCGCTCCGGTTGAAACGATCGGTTCTTATGACCCACGGGCCAAGGCCAACGGGTTCAAGGTCAACATGGAACGGGTTGATTATTGGATGAGCAAAGGTGCTCTCCCGACCGATACCTTGCATGCGATGATCAAGCGCGCCCGCCGTGCGGCGCCCGCAGCTGATGCGGCGGTACCGGTTGCCGTCTGAGGACGAGGAAACCCGACACTCTTTGATCGCCCGACCGCAAGGTTCGGGCGATTTTTGTTTCTACCCAAATTTCCATGCTTCGCATCGATATCATTACCTTGTTTCCGCGCATGCTGGACGGATTTTTGGGCGAGAGCATTTTGGGTCGTGGCATCGAGGCCGGATACTTGCAGGTCGAAGTGCACGATCTACGGCGGTGGACCTCGGACAAGCATCGCACAGCCGATGACCGTCCGTTTGGAGGCGGAGCCGGAATGGTTTTGAAACCCGAGCCGGTCTTTGCGGCGATCGAGCAATTGCAGACGCCGGGCTGTCGTCGCGTTTATCTCACCCCCGATGGCACGCCGTTATCGCCGGCGCTCGCGCTGGACCTGTCGCGTGAGCGGCACTTGGTTCTACTGAGCGGCCATTACGAGGGTATAGATCAGCGGATTCGCGATCGGATGATCGACCAAGAGATCAGCATCGGGGATTACGTCCTGACCAATGGTACCCTGGCTGCGGCGGTTGTGCTCGATGCGTTGGCCCGATTCATACCCGGCGTGCTTGGCGAGGAAAAGTCGTTGACGCACGAATCCTTCACCAACAAGTTGCTCGACTTTCCTCAATACACGCGTCCCGCCGAATTCAGGAGTATGTCCGTTCCAGAGGTTCTTCTCTCTGGGAACCATGCTGAAATCGAAAAGTGGCGGCACGCGCGACAAGTGAAAAAAACCTTATCCGTCAGACCTGATTTACTCAAATAATCCATAGCATGCATCCGATCATCAGCCAAATCACCGCCGCTCAGGTGAAAAAAGACATCACACCCTTCAAAGTCGGTGATGGTGTGCGCGTCCACACGAAGGTCCGTGAGGGCGACAAAGAGCGCGTCCAGATTTATGCCGGAATTGTCATCGCCCGAAAAGGCGCAGGCATCCACGAGACGTTCACCGTCCGGCGCATCAGCTACGGCGAGGGCGTTGAGCGCGTATTCCCCGTGAACTCGCCCAATATCGATAAAGTTGAGGTCGATCGCGAGTCCGAGGTGATGCGCGCCCGGCTCTATTACCTGCGTAATCGTACGGGTAAGGCTGCGGTTGCAGTCAAGGAACGGGAAGTCCGTACGGTGGCCACGCCGCCGTCGGTTGTTGCTTCCGCTCCTGCGACAGCGCCCGTTGCGGCCAGCTAAAATCGTTCGTTTGGACGATGGGATTTTTCAGCCAAAGCGAGCCTTTCGGGGCTCGCTTTTTTTGTGCCCGGAAAATCATCTGTTTAGCCCTTTTTCTTCAGAGTAGTTCTATCCTTTATTTTGTATGACGCTCCAAACTCATCTTCTGGCCAAAGCGGCCAATCAAGCGCGCGGCCTTGCGATCGACGCGGTTCATGCCTGTTCGTCCGGGCATCTCGGACTACCCCTCGGGGCGGCCGAAATCGGAGCGGTTCTTTACGGACATGCGTTGGTTCATAATCCCGAGCGTCCTCGTTGGTTGAATCGAGACCGTTTCATCTTATCGGCCGGTCATGGTTCGATGTTCCTCTACGGTTGGTTGCATCTCAGCGGCTATGATCTGCCACTTGAGCAGGTGAAGAAGTTTCGGGCTTTGCATAGCACAACTCCCGGGCATCCGGAGTTTCACGAAACTCCCGGCGTAGAGTGCACGACCGGTCCTCTGGGGCAGGGGATCGGGAATGCCGTAGGTATGGCGCTCGCCGGGCAGATGGCAGCGGCCCGTTTCAATACGCCTGAGCACACCATTTTTGACTACCATGTCGTCTGCTTAGCCGGCGACGGTTGTATGCAAGAGGGCGTCGCGATGGAGGCTGTCGCCTTTGCCGGCCATCAGAAGCTCGATAACCTGATTTTGATTTACGACTCAAACGACGTCACGCTCGACGCCATGGCGGACCGCACCCAAAGCGAGAGTTCGGCGCTCCGTTTTAAAGCGATTGGGTGGGAGGTGCAGACCATCGACGGGCACGATCTCGCGACGATCCTGAAGGCCTTCAACAAGGCTAAAAAGTCCAAGTCCGGGAAACCTCAGCTGATCATCGCTAAAACGATCATCGGCAAAGGCATTGTCGAGGTGCAGGGGACGGCAAAGGGTCACGGCGAAGGCGGTGCGAAGTTTTCCGAGTCGGCGCGGGCTTCGCTCGGACTGCCTGCGACGGAGCATTTCTTTGTGAGCGACGACGTGCGCGCTTACTTTGCCGGACACAAGGCACGGCTCATTCGGAACTCAAACAAGTGGCATAAGACCCTTAAGGCTTGGCGCGTGGCCAATCCTGAGAAGTCAGCCTTGCTGGACTCGGCCAACGCCCATCCCAGCGCGGCGCACTTGCTTGAAAAGATTCCGCTGTTTGCTCCGGATGTGAAATTGGGGGGCACCCGCGCCGCCGGAAGAGATGTGCTTCAACCGTTGGCGGCTGAGCTCCCCCTGCTTGTCGGGGGAAGTGCCGATCTGTATGGCTCGACTTTGAATCTCATCAACGGCGTTACCGACTGTGATCCGGCTAACCGCGGTGGACGCAACATCCGCTTTGGTATCCGAGAGCATGGAATGGCGGCGATCGCCAACGGCATGGCCTACGACGGATTGTTCCGCCCCAGCATCGCGACTTTTCTTGTGTTCGCCGACTACTCGCGCCCTTCGATGCGGATCGCGGCGTTGTCGAAGTTGCCGGTCATCTATATCTACACCCACGATTCGATCGGCGTAGGCGAGGACGGTCCGACGCATCAGCCCGTCGAGACCTTTTCGTCGCTGCGCTTGATTCCGAATCTCGACGTGATCCGGCCGGCGGATCCCGAGGAAACGGCCGGCGCCTACGCGGCGGCGCTTGAGCGTGCCGATGGCCCGACCTTGATTGCGCTTTCTCGGCAGGCGGTACCGGTGCTCAATGAGATTCCGCCGCACATTCGGCGCGCGGGCGTGTTGAAGGGCGGTTACGTTGCGGTTCAAGAGACTGCTCCCCTGACTAATTTGCTTCTCTCGACGGGAAGTGAACTGCACCTTGCTCTGGCTGCGGCCAAGGAACTCGGAGCTGGAACGCGCGTGGTCTCGCTGCCGTCGTTCGAACGCTTTGAGCGGCAGACCGCGGAGTATCGGGACAGCATCATTCCACCCTCCTGTCGCGCGCGGGTAGCGGTCGAGGCGGGCGTGACTGGACTTTGGCGTAAGTATGTCGGGCTCGATGGTAAAGTGGTCGGTATTGACCGCTTCGGCATCAGCGCCCCGGCGCCCCAAGTCTACAAAGAGTTGGGAATAACAGCCGAAGCAGTGGTGGCGGCCGCACGGAGTCTCTGATTCTCGCGCAGGTTTTTTGGCGGACAACTGACCCTCGCTCGGGAGGCCGAGAGGGTCGTTTCGTAGTTGGCGCGACGTGGGCCCGGGTGGTTCGCGCGGTTTCGAGGTTCCCGTTTCTTTCTACACCGGGTGCTTGCTTTTATAGTTAGCCTCCTAACCATCCTCCTCCACATGGATTTTCCCGGCCCACATTCTCTATGCCGCTCCTGCTATTAAAGGACTTGCCGCGCTACGAGTGTCTGCTGGAGGGGGCTAAGGAATTTCCTGATTTGGATCCCTCGGCCTGCGAGGCGTTTTTGCATTTGCTGCGGACGAGCGACGAGGTGTTTTCCTTGGTAGAGAAAGATCTCGCGGTGCACGGCATCTCCCATGGCCGTTTTGGCGTGCTGATGCTGCTATGGAATCCGGCTCAACGCCGGATCGACGCGGCCCACGCCGACGGCGATTGTTCGAGCGGTCCGCGAACGCCGGCCGAATTGGCTGATGCGGCGGGGGTGACACGGGCCACGATGACGGGGCTGATCGATACCCTCGAACGGGACGGACTCGTTCGCCGTGAACCAGATCCGACCGACCGACGAATGATGTCGGTGCTACTCACCGAGAAAGCCGAGCGTTTTCTGGTCGGTATCTTACCGGCCCACTTTAAACTGATGACGCGGATCATGGCCCCACTCTCGGAAAGCGAGCGGAAGACGCTCGTCCGTTTGCTGACTAAGGTCCTGGAAAATGCGAGTGAGATTTCAGTCCCGGCAATCGAGCCGGCGCGTGGTCCGCCTGTCATATGCTGAGTCACCTTTCCAAACTCCCTTCAATCGATTCCTACTTCTATGATTAAGAAATTCGTCATCGCCATCGGTGGCTTCGCCGTCGTCGTGCTCGCGTTGGGTGCGGTCAAAGTTTCCCAGATCAAAGCCATGTCCGGGATGTCGCACGAGCAACCGCCGAGCTCGGTGAGCTCCTACGAGGCGAAGGCCGTGGCGTGGCAACCGGTCATCGGCATCATCGGCACTCTCGCTCCGGTTGAGGGTGTCACAATCGCCGCGGACGCCGAGGGCATCATCGTCCGGGTTGCGGCCGAAAACGGAACTTCGGTCAAGGCCGGCGATTTGCTTTTTGAAATCGATACCACCGTTGAGGTGGCCCAGCTCGCCTCGCTGGAGGCACGCGCGGCGCTGGCGAAAATCCAAAGCGAACGCACCGCCGAGCTGATTTCCAAGAACACGATCAGCAAAGCCGAGTTCGATACGGCGGCGGCCCAGCTCGCTCAGTCCAATGCCGATGTGGCGGCGTTGAAGGCCACGATCGAACGGAAGTTCATCCGCGCTCCGTTCGACGGCCGCGTCGGTATCCGGCAGGTCAACCTTGGTCAGTACGTCGCGCGTGGGCGGCTACTCGTTCCGCTGCAGAAGCTCGATCCGATCTATGTGAATTTCACGATTCCGCAGCGCCACCTTGCCTCGCTCCGAGTCGGGCAAAACGTGATGGCCAAGGTTGATTCCTTCCCGGCTCCTTACCCCGGCAAGATCGTGGCGATCAACTCCGAGGTCGATCCAAGCACGCGTAACATCGCGGTGCAGGCCCTTCTGGCCAATCCCGGCGAGCGCCTGCGTTCCGGCATGTTTGTCCAAGTCGAAGTCGAGTTGCCGGCGGGCGAGCCGCAAGTCGTGTTGCCGGCCACGGCCATCGCCTACGCTCCCTACGGAAATTCCGTCTACGTGATCGAGAAAATGAAAGACGCCGGCGGGAAAGAATATCTCGGGGTGCGTCAACAGATCGTGAAGCTCGGCGCCACTCGCGGCGACCTCGTGGCCATCGAGGGCGGCGTCAAGCCCGGCGAACAGGTCGTCTCTGCTGGGGTTTTCAAACTCCGCAACGGCGCACCTGTGCAGGTCAATAACGCGGCCCAGCCCTCCGCCTCCGAGAGGCCAAAGCCCGCCAATACCTGATCGGCGTCCGTTCTCCCGCCTCACCGTCATGCTTAACAAAAGTTTCACCGATCTGTTCATCCGCAAGCCGGTCATCGCGCTGGTGGTGAACATCGTCATTTTGGTCATCGGCATCGTCGCCTACACCAAGCTGAACACCCGCCAGTATCCGCGCAGCGACAGCGCGGTGGTCAATGTCACCACGATCTACTACGGTGCCAGCGCCGACACCGTACGCGGCTACATCACCACGCAGCTCGAGCGCGTCATCTCCAGCGCCGATGGTATCGACTACATCGAATCCACGAGCGGCGCCGGCATCAGCACGATCAAAGTTTTTCTCCGGCTCAACTACGACACCAACGCGGCGCTTGCCCAGGTCAGCGCCAAGATCGACCAGGTCCGCAGCGAACTGCCGGCGGGAGCCGAGACGCCGACGATCAACGTCGAGACCGCCGACAGCCAGTTCGCCTCCGCTTACCTGAGTTTCTACTCTGACACCCTCGATCAGAACCAGATCACCGATTATTTGAACCGCATGGTGCAGCCGCGGCTCTCCTCGGTCAAAGGCGTGCAACGCGCCGACGTGCTCGGCGGTCGGGTATTTGCGATGCGCGTTTGGTTGAAGCCGGCCGAACTCGCCGCCCGTGGTATCAGCCCGGCCGAGGTCCGTGTCGCCCTGCAAAATAACAACGCGCTCGCCGCGGTCGGTTCGACCAAAGGCTCGATGCTCAGCATGAGCCTCGTCGCCAACACCGACCTCAAGAACGTGGAGGACTTCAAGAAACTCGTCGTCGCCGAGCGTAACGGCACGATTATCCGCCTCTCCGACATCGCCGAGGTCGTGCTCGGTGCCGAGGACTACAATACGGAGGTCCGGTTTGGCGGCCAGGCTGCGACGTTCATGGGCATCTGGGTCTTGCCGACCGACAGCACGGTTGAGGTGATCAAAAGCGTCCGCGCCGTCATGCCCGAGATCGAGCGCGCGCTGCCGGCCGGGCTAAACGTCAAGATCGCTTACGACGCCAGCAAATACATCGACGACGCGTTGAAGGAAATTCTTACGACGCTGATCGAGACGCTCGTCATTGTGATGATCGTAATCTTCCTCTTCATGGGCTCGTTCCGCTCGGTGTTGATTCCGATCGTCGCCATGCCGCTTTCGTTGGTGGGCGCGATGGCGCTCATGTATGCGTTTGGGTTTTCGATCAACCTGCTCACGCTCCTCGCGATCGTTTTGGCGGTCGGTATCGTCGTCGATGACGCGATCGTGGTCGTTGAAAATATCGAGCGGCACATCGCCGAAGGGAAGTCTCCGGTGGACGCGGCGATCCTCGGTGCCCGCGAGCTCGTCGGTCCCGTTATCTCCATGACGATCACGCTCGCCGCCGTTTACGCGCCGATCGCATTCCAAGGGGGTCTCACGGGAGCACTCTTCCGCGAGTTTGCGATGACCCTCGCCGGCGCGGTGACCGTCTCTGGTTTCGTCGCCCTCACGCTCTCGCCGATGATGAGCGCTTATTTATTGAAGCCCCATGCCCCAGGCCATCAGGGCGGGTTGGGCGGCGCGATCAACCGGCTGTTTGATCGGGTGCGTGATCGCTACGAGCGGATGATCGGCGCGAGCCTTGGCTGGGTGCCCGTGACTATCACTGCGGCGGTTTTGCTCACGCTCTTGCTCGTTCCGTTTCTGATGTTCGCGCAACGTGAACTCGCGCCAAAGGAGGACCAAGGCGTTGTCTTCAGCATTTTGCTGCCATCGCCCACTTCGACGATCGACCAAAACGTAATGTTCGCGGGAGAGGTGCAGAAGATGTTCACGAGCTTCCCTGAGTATGAGAACTCGTTCCAGATCACCGGCGCCAATTTCGGTTTCTCCGGCGTAATCTTGAAGCCTTGGTCGGAGCGCACGCGTTCCTCGATTCAAATTCAGGAGTCCTTGCAGGAGCCGGCGGCCTCCATCGTCGGAATGAATGTCATCGTGACCACGCCCGAGCCTTTGCCGGCCGGCGGTCAATTCCCGATTGAATTCGTCCTGCGTTCCACGGCTGACCACAAAGAAATGATGGAGTATGCCGACCGGTTGGTCCTCTACGCCAATACGGAGGCCAACGCCCCTAACGCAGCCCCGACGTTTTATTTCGCCGATAGCGATCTCAAGTTTGATCTGCCCCAAGTCTCGGTCGAGATCGACAAGGACAAGGTTGCTTCGATGGGCCTTAATCTCACCGACGTGGCCCGCGATCTCGGTTCCATGCTGGGCGGCGGCTATGTGAATCGTTTCGTCAACGATGGCCGCAGTTACCGGGTGATTCCGCAGGTCGAGCGCGGTGAGCGACTCAACGCCGAGCAATTGCTCGACTATCAGCTGCGGGGACCCAACGGCCAGTTGGTCAGTCTCGATACTTTTGCCACTCTGAACCACACCGTCCAGCCGCGCACGCTGAACCGGTTTCAACAGCTCAACGCCGTGAAAATCACCGGGGTGGGTCCGAGCATCGACCTCGCCCTCAAGAAGCTCGAGGCCAAGGCCGCTGAAATTCTTCCGCCCGGATACTCGATCGACTACGGCGGGCAGTCGCGGCAACTCCGCACCGAGGGCGATGCCCTGTGGAAGGCGTTCGCGATGGCAGGCCTGCTCATCTTCCTCGTGCTCGCGGCCCAGTTTAACAGCTTCCGCGATCCTTTCATCATTTTGCTCGGTTCGGTGCCGCTCGCGATCGTCGGGGCAATGTTGCCGATCTTTCTCTGGAAAACCTCGCTCAACATCTATTCCCAGATCGGACTGATCACCCTCGTCGGCTTGATCGCGAAGAACGGCATTCTCATCGTTGAGTTCGCCAACGGCCTGCAAGAAGAAGGGGTCGCCAAGATTGTCGCAATTCGCCGGGCTGCGGCCACCCGTCTTCGCCCGGTGTTGATGACATCGGCCGCGACCGTTTTCGGTCACCTTATGCTGATTTTCGTGACGGGCCCCGGTGCGGCGGCCCGAAACAGCATCGGCTGGGTGCTGGTCGTGGGGATGGCGGTCGGCACGGTATTCACTCTCTACGTGGTGCCGGCCTTTTACATGTTAATCGCCCGCGACCACGCCAAGGAGCGCACTCTCGCTCCCGAGGTTGCGGCCACTCCTGTTCTCGCAAAATAGTCTTCTGTCGCCATGAAAACGCTCCGCTCTATCACCGCTCTGTTATTTGGGACCGCATTGGTTTCGGCCCAGCCGGCTCCGATGCAGGGTATTCCCGAGACGCTCGACCTGCCGACGGCATTGCGCTTTGCCGCCGAAAACAACTTCTCGATCCGCCAAGCGCGTGAGCGCATCAAGCAACAGGAGGGCGTCGTCGTCGAAGTGAGGGCTCGCGCCATTCCCAACGTCTCTGCCGCCGGCAGTTATCAGCTCAACGACGAGACGCTTTCCCAGACCTTTCCGACTTCTGATCGGGCGTGGAATCTCAGCATCACTGCGAGCCAGACGCTCTTCTCGGGCGGCGGCGTCCGCTCTGCGGTCAAGAGCTCGGAGCTCTCCCGCGAGGCCGCCCTCCTCGAACTCAAAGCTGTGGTCAACGACGCGCTGCTCGATGTCCGGGTCAAATTCTACGACATCCTTCTGGCCAAGGAGAAAATCAAGGTCCAGGAGTCCAACGCCGAATTGCTCCGCCAGCAGCTTAAGAACGCCACCGACCGATTTGACGCCGGCACAGTTTCGGCTTTCGAGAAACTTCGTGCCGAGGTCGCTCTCGCGAACGCCCAAGTGCCCCTCATCACCGCGCGCAACACCTACCGTCTCGCGATCGAGGCGCTGCGCCAAGCTCTTGGCTTCGTCACCAGCACATCCGAGTCGCTTCGCAAGGTCCCGGAGTTTGCCGGCACGCTCGATTTTGTCCCCGTGAGTTTTGAGCTTCAGGCCTCACTCGACGCCGCCCGTGCCAGTCGCCCCGAACTCGCCCGTCTCGCCAAGCTCGTTGACGCCCGGGAAACCTCGGTGACGACGGCTAAAGCCAACCGGTATCCCGGAGTTTCCGCCTTTGGCGGCTGGCAATTGCGTAAAGGCACGACCGATTCCCTCGGCGATTCCAGGGACGGCTGGCTCGTGGGCGTGCAGTCGCAGTGGAATATCTTCGACGGTGCCGCGACCAACGGCCGCGTCGCCCAAGCCCGCTCCGCCGTTGAGCAATCCCGCCTTGGGCTCAACGAGCAGTCCTTCGCGATCGACGTTGAGGTCCGCCGTGCGCTCTCGTCGTTGCAAGAGGCCACGGAACTGGCCGAGGCCTCGCAGAAAGTAGTGGCTCAGGCCGAGGAGAGTCTCCGGCTCGCCAATGCCCGCTATGGTGCGGGCACGGCGACCCAGCTCGATGTGCTTCAATCGCAGGTCGATCTCACCACGGCCCGCACCAACCAAATTCAATCCTTCTACAGCTACAATGTCGCGGTCGCAAAAGTCCGCAAGGCCGTCGGTTTGCCCGATGCGCTGATGTCCAACTAGGCGGCGCGAGGCATGGGTCGCGCCTCGCCTTGATCGACCCGCCATTCGAATCCGTGCCGCGAGAATCCAGCGCATTTTGCTTCTCAAACTTCTGTTGGCCCGCAACTCCTGATCGGCACCCGTGTCCTTCCTGCATTCTATGAAGCCGGCTCGTATTCTGCTGATTTTTCTCGGTGTCCTCACGGTTTTTGCACTCGTGACCGTCGGGCTCGCTTTCAATTCCGGAGTGCAGACTTGGACCGCCAAGAAAATTCTCACCCGCCAACCGTCGGTAAATGCGACGGTGGAGTCTGTTGCGATCGGACTTGGCCGGGCCGAGGTCAAAGCCTTGCGCGTCGAGATGAACGGCGCGGTCCTGACGGTTCCCTCTCTTACGGTCGAGTTGCCGATCATCGCGGCAGGCTTTGCTCGAGAAGTAAGCGTCGGCAAACTGACCGCCCGCGGCTGGACCATTGATCTCAACAAAACCGCGGCGCCGCCGCCGGCGAGCACGTCCCCGATCAACGTCGCGCCGACACCCGACGGAGCGGCGACGCCGGTGGTGGCGACGCCACATTCGGTGGTTGTGGCAAATCAAGCGTCCGTTGCGCGGGCGTTTGCAGGCGTGCTCGGGCAGTTGCGGCTTCCGGTCGATTTGGCGTTGGACGGCGTTGATCTCGAAGGCGAAGTTATCCTCCCGCCCGCGCCTCGCGGTGGACCGGCTGTGCGCGCGCGCGTAACCTTGGTGGGCGGCGGTCTGGGCGTCGGTAAAGAGGGTCGCTTCCAACTCGACCTCAACGCCACTTTCACCGGCGAAAACCTCGCGGTGAACAACGTGACGCTGCAATCAACGCTCGTCGCCGCGATGGATTCCGCCCGCACGTTCAGCCGTTTTTCGGCTGAGCCTAAGGCCATGGCCGTGGGACCGCAGTTTCCGGCGGGCGTGACGCTCTCTGCGGTGATCTCGGGCACCCGCACGCCCGGCGGTGAGAGCTATACCCTGACGGTCGCGAATTCGGCCCAACAACTTGTCTCCGCCACCGCCGACCTTGCGGCGGCGAATCGCACCCTCGGCGGGTCATGGAAAGTTGATCTGCGCTCGGCCGATCTCGCGCCGTTTGCTTTGGGCCACGCCCTCCCGATGTTTGCCGCCACCGGCGAAGGCACCTTCTCGAGCGACACCGGATTCGCCGAGATCCGCGCCCACGGCCAACTCGACGTGAAGGCTGACCAACTCGGCGTTTTGAAGTCTGAGCTCGCAGCCCTCGGCGCGATCCGGGTGCTTGCGGAATTCGATCTCGCGCAACGGGGCGACTCGACTCGGATCGATCGACTGAAGGCCGAGCTATCTGGCGCCCGCCCCGTTGCGGCCCTCCAGTCCCTGCAAGCTTTCGAATTCAACGCCAAGACCGGCGAGCTAAAGGTCGCCGACCCCGCCCGTGAACTCGTGGCGATCACGCTGCACGGGGTGCCGCTCGCTTGGGCACAACCGTTTTTGCCGGGCCTCACGCTCACCGGCAGCGATCTTCGGGGTGAATTTGCGGCGACGGCCAACAATGGAGGCATGGCGCTCCGGCCCCGCGTCCCGCTTGCGATCAGCGGGCTGACGCTCGCGCAGGCCGGTCAACCGAGGTTGGAGGCGGTCGATCTCGCGTTGAATGTGTCGGCCGATTACGCGCCGGCCGGTTGGCAAGCCGAGGTCACTTCGCTCACTCTACAGAGCGCCGGCACCAAGCTCTTCGCTCTGAAAGCCAAGGCCGGTCAACTGGCGGGCAAGGATCAACCGATCAAGACGGCGGGCGAGTGGAGTTCCAGTCTCCCCGCGCTTCTGGCCCAACCGGCTGCGGCCAACGTGGCGGGGATCGTCAGCGGTAACGCGTCGGGTAGTTTCGTGGCCACGGTTGCAGCGGCAACATCGGTCGAGCTCACTCTCGCGCTCACTGAGCTCGTGGCTGATCCGAAGTTTAGTCGCGAAAAACTTCCGGCGATCTCCGTCCAGGTGCGCGCGGACATCGGGGCTGACGGCAAGATCGCCCTTAACGTGCCGTTGCTTGTCACCCGTGACGGCCGCCAATCCGATTTCACGTTGGCCGGTTCGTTGCTCCAGACCAAGCCGGTCGGCCTGACTGTCGATGCCCGACTGACGAGCAGCCAAGTATTCGTCGAAGACGTCCAACTTCTCGCGGCCCCGTTTGCCGGTGGTGACTCCGTAAATCCGGCTTCGGCGGCCCTGGCCGCCGGTCGCGACGCAGAACCGGTCTGGAGCGGGGTGAGCGGGCAGCTCGCACTTTCGCTCAAGAAAGTTGTATACGCTCAAAAATTTGAGGTCGCCGATATCGGCGGCACGATCCGCATCGAAGCCGGAACGGTCAAACTGGTCGGCGTGCGCGCCGGTTTGGGCGGTGGCAGCGAACTTAAGCTGAAAGGTGGGCTGACGTTTTCGCCGACCGCGCCGGAACCTTACGGCGTCGCGCTTGATCTCGATGTGACCAATTTTGACCCGGCTCCGGTTTTGCGGGCGCTGAATCCGGGCCAGCCGCCCACGGTGGAGGGAAAGTTTACCGTCGCCAGCAAAGTCACGGGCAACGCCCGCAATCTCGGTGAAATTGGCAAACGTGCGGCGGGTGATTTTTCGCTGACGAGCAAGAGCGGCGTGTTTCGTGCACTGTCGGCGGACATCTCCTCGAAAGTGGCGACCACGACCAAGACCGCCTCCACCTTGGCGACCCTCGGTAACTTGGCCGGTGCGCTCACGGGGCGTAAGGACATCAGTGATGCTGCGAGCAAAGCCGAGGCGGTGGCGTCGTTGTCGAAAATGATCTCTGCGATTGAGTATGATCAGCTCAACGTCGTGTTCACCCGCGACGCGGCGCTGAACATGACGCTCAAGGACTTCACGCTGATTGCGCCCGAGCTGCGGCTTGCGGGCACCGGCCGCATAGACGCCAAAGCCGGGCTAGAACTCGCGGCCCAGCCTCTCGTGATGGAATTCAAACTCGGTGCGCGCGGGACGACGGGGAAACTGCTGAAGAGTCTGGCCGCCCTTGAGACGGAAAAACCGGATGAACTCGGCTATTTTCGCAGCAACCTGCCCTTGCGGGTGACCGGCTCGCTCGGCAAGCCGGACACTTCGGAGCTGCAATCGGCGCTCGTTAAATTAGCCTACGAGAAGAGCGGTGCGGGTGATCTGTTGAACCGCTTTCTCGGAGGCAAATAAGGGCGGATTGGGGTTTTCTCGTCAGAATAACCGGCCCGGCTCACGGCACCTCATGCACCTCGACAAGGCTGACGCCTGTCGCGCCCGACGCGTCGCTGACCACAGCCGTATAGGCACCTGGATCAAGTTGGACGAGCAATGCGGCATCGCGGCTGTTGGCTGAGAGCGCAATGGCGCCGGCCCGCGTGGCGGCGGTGGCAAGTTCGGCGGCCGAGGCGGCTCCGGCAGCCGGCGTGCTCCAGTCATTGTTGGAAAATACAGATTGGCCGGCGGCGTTGAAGATCGTGAGCGAAGGATCGGGCAGGGCGTTGGTGATACCGAACGGCGTGAGCGCCGGGCCGACGCCACGGACCAGCATCGCTTTGGGGCGGGCGCCGCTGACGACAAAGCCAAGCACATGGGCGCTCTGACCGGGACCGGTCAGTGCGCGGCTGGCGACGTTTGCGAGACGCGTCGGGATGGTGACGCGGTACACGAGCACCATGTTGTCGTTGTCGAGGGCAGCGGCGTACGGCGCGCCGTCTTGAAAACCGTTGGTCGTGATGAAATCGTTATCGTTGCCGACGAAGAGAAACCAATCGTTGGGTGCGCCGGGATCGAAGGCGGGGACGAGTGCGAGGGCCTCCCACTTTTCGGACAGGGTGTTGACGTTGTCCACGGGGCCGTTGTTGAGGCCGAACTTCGCGAGCTGGGCGGCATTGTTCATATCAACGAGCACCGCCGAGGTGGCGGGCACGATGCCGGCGACAAGCACTCCGCCCGGTGCAATCGGAGTCGTCGTCGTGTCGTAGGCGGTGCCGGCGATGTTGGTGGCACCGCTGATATCGTAGACCAAGATCGAGCGATAAAGGGATGTGGGATTGGCTACGCCGCGGCCGCTGCCGTCACGCGCGAGCACGAGGAATTGGGTATTGTTGATCGCGAGCATCTCGCTTTGCGCCGGCACAAGGGTCGCAGCGCCGAGCGAGTAGGTCGGCAAGGGTACGACGTATTCGCCCTTGAGGGTTGGATTCCCGGCGACAGTAAGATCGTAGGCGAGCAGGCGGGTGTGCCGACGAGGGCCGGTGCCGCCGGTGCCGCCGTCTTGGCGTGCGGCGGATTGCAGGAGGGCAAAGAGGGTGCGGCCGTCGGGCGAGACGGAGAGGCCTTCGAGACCTTGGTTGTTTTGCCGGCCGGTGGTGGGATTGGCGGGCACAGGGGCGGCTTGGCCGGGGCCGGGATTATTGGAGGCGAACGAATCGGCGCCGCCGCGTTTGGGCGTTATAGCCTCGGGTGGCCGAATGGCGGAGGTTAGGCGGCCGTCGGCCGTGAAGCGGAAGATATAGGGACCGTATTCGTCGCTCACCCAGATCGAACCGTCGGCGTTGACGACGATACCCTCGGCGTCGAGCGACAGACGGCCGTTGAAGGCTTGAGGCATCGCGGGGAGCCCCGCACGGGTGCCGGTGCCGGACGACGTGGGATCGAGGGACGTCATCGGGGTGCCGTCGCTTTCCGTGAATTTGATCGTATCGGCCAGCGTGAGAGAAACCTGATTCTGCGCGGTGGCGCCAGATGGCGCCGGGGTGAAGGCGACGGTGATTTTGTTGAAGCGCGGCACATAGTTGGTCGTGCCGGCGGCGTTGTAGCCGCGGTCGGGCTGGGCGAAGAGCGTGCCGGAGTAGGAGCCGTTGGCGTTGCGCTGCCAGGAGCCGGGTTGAAACGTAAAGGCGGAGAACGAGCCGAAGGTTTCGCCGAATTTGTCTTTGAGATCGGCGGGCATTCGGCCGACACCGACGAGGCCTTGATTGACGAAGGTCTGGTTGTTGACCGTGACGGTGGTCACGGGTTGGGCGACGAGCGCGCCGGTGAAGAGCAGCAGGGCAGGGAGGAGGCGAGTGAGGAACATGGGTGAGTGTCCCACGCAAACATGGCAGCTTCGTGACGGCCCTGTGACGATGGGGTGACAAATCTCGGGGCTGGCGGCGAAGCGTCACATGGTGCACGTTTCCGGCGTGATCGCTTCCGTTGCTTTCCGAAACTTCAAGGCCCTGCGCAATACGAGCCTGAAACTATCGCCGTTCAATCTCGTGATCGGGGCGAATGGGAGCGGCAAGACGAGTCTCATCCAAGCGCTGCAACAGCTGCGGGCCTTGGCCAAGCTTCCGCTTGGCGACCCGGCGACGGTGACGCGCGTTGGTGGTTCGGAGATTTCCTTTGCATTCGATGCTCCTCATCTCGGGGTCACCGCGCGACTGGGGTGTGTCGATGATGCGGTGTGCGATCTGTTACGGGTGGATTCGGCCAATTGGGCCGATTGGGAGGATGTGAAAGTCCGGTTGGCAACGATGCGCAGCTACGTCTTCGACCACGCGGCGATGGCGGCGCCCGCCCCGCGTGACTCGGGTGCAAGGCTCGCGGGAGACGGTTCGAATTTGGCGGCGGTGTTGGCCCGGTGGCAGCGTGAAACTCCGGCGGCGTTTGACCGTTTGCAGGCCGAACTGACGCGATGGTTGCCCGAGTTCACGGGCATCGTGTTGCCGGAGGATGCCGGCGGTATGGTGCGACTTGGCCTGAAGATCGGCGACGCGGAAGGGCCGGTGATGGCGGACAATCTTTCGCAAGGCGTGTTCTACGTGTTGGGGATTCTGGTGCTTTCGTTTGATCCGGCGCCGCCGGCGGTGGTGTGCATCGAGGAGATTGATCGAGGGATTCATCCGCGGATGTTGCGCGAGGTGCGCGACGCGTTGTATCGGCTGAGTTATCCGGCGGCGATGGGCGAAACGCGCGCTCCCGTGCAGGTGATCGCGACGACGCACTCGCCCTACCTGCTGGATCTCTTTCGCGAGCACCCGGAGGAGATCGTCATCACGCAAAAGCACGGACACGAGGCGCACTTCGAGCGGTTGGCTGACCGCGCCGATGTTGCGGAGCTGCTAAGGGAAGGCTCGCTGGGCGATATGTGGTTTAGCGGAATCCTCGGCGGCGTGCCGGAGGAGTCATGAAGATAGCGTTCCTCAGCGAGTCGCCGGCGGACGAGGCGGTATTGCGGATCTTGGTCGAGGGAGCTCTGAAAGAGAAGCCGACGGTGGCGTCGGCGGGGTATCGCGCCCGGGGTTGGCCCAATGTCCTGCAAGTTCTGCCGGCGGTCATCCGGCACCTGCATTTCAACACCGATGTCGATACCCTGGTTGTGACGGGCGATTCCGACGACAGCCCGGTGCACACGGCGGCGCACGAAGCGCCGCAGTATTTCCACCCACATTGTCGGATGTGCCAACTCCGCGCGGTTTTCCGCCAGACCGGCAAACGCTTCCCGGCGGCGCATGGCCGCCTGCGCGTGCGACGGGTCGTGGGGGTCGCTGTTCCCGCACTCGAAGCGTGGTTGCTGTGCGGCGTCGAGGATTCGGTCAATGAAGCGGCCTGGACTGAAGGCCAAGCCCGGGGAGTTTTGCCTTACACCCGGGCCGAGTTGAAGCTGAGGGTTTACCGGACGGAGCGGCCGAGTCTGCCGCACGAGATCGCGTGCGCGGTCCGCGAGGCGGAGCGTCACCGGAGGGATTTGCGACGTCTCGAATACGATTTTCCGGGCTTCGCGGCGTTACTGCGAGATTTGCGCGAACCGATTCCGGAAATCAGTTGAGATTTCACCGATTGCCAGATCACGCAGTCTGGTAGCGATGGAAATGGCTGCGATCCTACCATAGCTTTTGGCTGAAGAAATCTTCGACCGCCTTTCCAATCGGGAGCGAGCCGCCCGGTTGGCGGGATTGTCGGGTCTGGCGCTGTGCATCCCCCGCGTGTTCATCGTCGATATCGACTCCACGCTCTATCGGATCGGGGCGTTTTTCGTCTTGGGCGTGGTGCTGCTTTGGGTCGGATTTTCCTACCACCGGTTTCGGCATCTGATCGCCACTGACGGCGGCGAGGAGGTGGCCGGGCGCGACAAAAAGCTTTGAACTCCGTCTAAACTCTTAGCCATATCCACACCGCGTTTATGACAAACCCCTTGTTGCCCCGGCGCTCGCATCTCCCGCTTTTCATTGAATTCATCGCCAGCACTATCGCCCGATTGCTCTATCGGGTGCGCACCAGCGGCGCGGAGAATCTGCCGACTTCGGGCGGCGTGCTGATCATCGCGAATCACATTTCCTATGTGGATGTCGTGGTTCTGCAATTGGCCTGTCCTCGACCGATTCGTTTCGTCGGCTACCAAGGACTGAGGCGGAACGGCTTTTTCAATTGGGTTTTTGAGATCAGCGGGTCGATTGCGATTTCCTCTGAAGCGCCTCGGCCGGGAATGAAGGCGGCGATCGCGGCTTTGAAAGCGGGTGAGGTCGTCTGCGTGTGCCCGGAAGGCCACATCTCCCGCACCGGCCAGTTGATGGCAATCCAGCGCGGATTTGAGTTGATGGCGAGGCAGGCCGAAGTGCCGGTTGTGGCCGCGGCGATCGACGGGCTGTGGGGCTCGGTGTTCTCGTTTGCGGGCAACAAATATCTTTGGAAGTCGCCGCGCTTGTTACCGACACCGGTGTTCATCGCGTTTGGACAGCCGACGGCGGCGGCGGCGGTGAACCCGAGCTGGGCCCGCCGCGAGTTGCTCGATCTGGGCCGACTCGCGTTTGAAGAACGTCCCGTGCTCAAGCGCCACCTCGGGCGCGAGTGTGTGCGGGCACTGACGAAGCATCCCCAGCATTTGCAGGTGATTGATCGCACGGCGGAGCGGCGTGAGCTGACCAACGCCCAAATTTACGCGGCGGCGGCGGCCCTCTCGCGGCGGATCAAGGCCACGATTGCCGAAAAGCGCGTGGGGATCGTTTTACCACCCGGAGCCGGAGCGTTTATCGCGAATCTCGCGGTGCTGGTGGCGGGCAAGATCCCCGTGAATTTGAATTTCACGACGTCTCGGGCCGGCCTTGAGGCGAGTCTGAAGCTGGGGAAAATTGACACCGTCATCAGCGCCGATGCGATGCGGGCGAAGATTCCGAATTTTCCTTTTCCTGAGCGCACGCTCGATCTGAAGACCGAGATTTTGGCCTGCGGTGGAAAACGCGCGATGCTCCCGTGGGTGCTGGCGGCGTGGCTGCTGCCTAACCAATGGTGCGCGGGTTTGCTCGGCCTGCCAAAAGTCGGCGACCGTGAGGAAGCTGGCTTGCTGTTTACGAGCGGAAGCTCGGGGGAGCCGAAAGGCGTTGTCCTTACCCACCGCAACATCCTCGCCAACTGCGACCAGATTTCGTCGCTCTCGATCTTGCCGGAGAGTTGCACGTTGTTGGCCTGCTTGCCGGTGTTTCATAGCTTCGGATTTACCGTTACGCTGTGGTATCCCTTGTTGCGCGGGACCCGGGTCGTGACGGTGCCGAGCGCGCTCGACACGCGGAAGATCATCGATGCCATCCGTGATGAGAAGGCGACGGTGCTGATCGGAGCCCCGACCTTTATCCGGCCGATTTTGAAGAAGGCTCAACCGGGAGAATTGCGTTCCCTCGATCTGGTTGTGACCGGGGCCGAGAAGTTGCCCGACGACCTCTCGCGTGGGTTTTTGGAGCAGTTTCACCTCGATATCATGGAAGGCTACGGCCTCACCGAGGCGACGCCGGCCTGTAGCCTCAATCAGCCGCACCCGCCGGTGGTCTTCTCCACGAACGAACCGCAATTGGGCAAACGAAAGTCAGCAGTAGGCCGCATGATGCCGGGTATGACGGCGCGGGTCGTCGACCCGGATTCTTGGCAGGAATTGCCCCACGGTGAGACGGGTATGGTGCTCTTTCGCGGGGCAAATATTTTTGAGGGATACTTGGACGATCCGGAGAAAACCGCGGCGGCGTTTCGCGACGGTTGGTTCGTGACGGGAGACTTGGGCCGGTTCGACGACGACGGATTTTTATTCATTGAAGGCCGGCTGTCGCGGTTTTCCAAAATTGGCGGCGAGATGGTGCCCCACGGCACGATCGAGCAAAAAATCGTGGAGCTTTTCGAACTCGACCAAAGCGAAGCTTACGTGGCGATTGTCATGGGCGTGCCGGATGCGGTCAAAGGCGAGACCTTGGTTTTGTTGGCGACGAGGGACTTTACCGTCGCCGAGGTGCGGGAACGCCTGCTCGGCGACGGAGTCACGGCGCTTTGGGTGCCGCGCGTGATCCATCGGGTCGATAAGATCCCGGTGCTCGGCACGGGGAAACTGGACCTGAAAGAGTGCAAGCGGCTGGCGGTCGAAGCGGTGGCATGATCGGGTTTAAGATCGTGGCTGGCGGACCTTGGCGTAGCCCGCGATGGGGGCGCCGCGGCTCCGGGCAGTTGACCTGAAAAGGGCGGGGCCAGAAGGCAAACGGTGGGGACGGAATTAGCGTTTCCAAACCCAGGCGGCGGCGTCATCTCCATGCGATGCCGTTTTCCTCCCTTGGTCTTTCAACTTCGCTGCTCCGTGCGGTTGCGGAAGAAAATTACACGGTTCCGACAGCGGTACAGTCGGCTGCCATTCCGGCGGTGCTGGGCGGGGGCGATATCCGGGTTTCGGCGCAGACAGGATCGGGTAAGACGGCGGCTTTTGTCCTGCCGATTTTGGAGCAGCTTTCGAAACGGCGGCGTGAGCCGGGGAGATTTTGCCGTGCGCTCGTGTTGGTGCCCACGCGGGAGCTAGCCGCGCAGATCGGCGAACGGGTGCGGCGCTATGGGCGTTTCTTGCCGGAGCCGATCAAGACGCTGGTGGTTTACGGCGGCGTCTCGATCAATCCCCAGATGATGGCTCTTGGTGGCGGAGTTGACGTGTTGGTGGCGACACCGGGCCGGTTGTTGGATTTGATCGGACATAATGCGGTGTCGCTTTCTACGGTCTCAGTGCTCGTCCTTGACGAAGCGGATCGGTTGCTCGCCCTCGGCTTTTCCGACGAGCTGGAGCGGATCGTAGCGTTGCTTCCGGCCAAACGCCAAAGCCTGTTTTTTTCTGCGACTTTTCCGCCGGCGGTGGCGGCGTTGGCCGACCGGTTGTTGCATGAACCCCTGGTCATCGACGTGGCACCTCCGGTGCAGCAGCCGTCGACCATTGTTGAACGTGCCATCGAGGTGGATGCTTTGCGGCGAACACAGTTGCTGCGGCACTTGGTGCAGGAAAACGGCTGGAGCCGCACCCTCGTCTTTGTCGCGACCAAATACGCCACCGAGCACGTGGCGGAGAAACTGCGTCGGGCGGGGATCGACGCGGGCGCGTTACACGGTGAATTGAGTCAGGGCGGTCGGACCGAAGCGCTGGCGCATTTCAAAGCGGGCCGGCTGCGCGTGCTGGTGGCCACGGATCTCGCGGCGCGGGGCTTGGACATCGACGACTTGGCGGCGGTGGTGAACTACGACCTCCCGCGCTCGGCGGTGGACTATGTGCACCGCATCGGCCGGACGGGCCGGGCCGGTGCGAACGGCGTGGCGGTGAGCTTTATCAGCGCCGAGACCCACGCGCACTTTGAACTGATCGAGAAGCGGCACGCGCTCCGATTGGAGCGGGAGCAAATCGCGGGATTTGAACCGGAGGAACTCGCGCCGCCCCCGCCGTTGGTCTCGGGGACCGGTGGGGTGAAAGGGAAAAGGAAGAGCAAGAAGGACAAGCTGCGGGAAGCGGCCGGCCAGAAGTTGGCAAGACCTGCGCCGGCGGCGCGGCCGATGGCGCCCGCACCGTTTGTCGCGGAAGAGCCGAGAGAGTTTTTCCCGTGGTCCCAGCGACCGCTGTCGGGTCGGCGGGTGCGTTGAGCCTTGCCGCTAAAACTCGGCTTTCGCCGCCTTCGACGGCTTGCCGTCGATGCAGTGAGGGCAGCTTTTGTCGGGGATGAAGCGGGGGTCTTTCTGCTCGGCGACGGTGAGGGGCATCTGGCAGTTGAAGCAGATGACGGAACCGGTTTCGCGGAGTTGAGGGTCCACGCCGACGCGGCGGTCGAAGACAAAGCATTCCCCTTCGTAGTGCGCGCCGCCGCAGTCTTCGAAATACTTCAAAATGCCGCCGTCGAGTTGGCGGACGTCGGTGAAGCCCTCGCGCTCCATCAACGGGCCGGCTTTTTCGCAGCGGATGCCGCCGGTGCAAAACATGACGACGGGTTGGTTTTTCAGGGTCGCAGGTAACTTAGCGACGGCGGCGGGGAAATCGCGAAACTGGTTGATCCCGGCCGGCCGCGCGCCGCGAAAAGTGCCCATGCGGATTTCGTAGTCGTTGCGCGTGTCGAGCAGGGTCACAGGGCGACCCTCGTCGAGCCATTGTTTGAGGGTGGCGGCGGAGAGTTTGGCCGTGGGGCGCAGGGCCGGGTTGATGCCTTCCACCCCGAAGGCGATGATCTCTTTCTTTATTTTTACGAGCATGCGGTTGAACGGCTGCTCGGCGCTGCTGCTCTCCTTTGGCGTAAGGTCGGCGAGGCCGGGAATGGCGCGGAGGGTGGCTAGAATCTCCGTTGTGGCGGTGCGCGTGCCGGCGATCACGAGATTGATGCCCTCGGTGCTGAGCAAGATCGTGCCGCGCAGGCCGAGCAGCTTGGTCTGGCGGAGCAGGCGATCGCGCAATTCCGGGAGTTCGCCGAGGGGAGCGAAACGGTAGCCGGCGAGATTGATGAATTCGGGCATCGGGAAAGAGAAAGACCTAGACGACAGGCCGGCTTCCGCGCACGGAAAAATTTCAAAGGTTCGGCGTGGCTTCCGTGCGGGAAGCTGCCATGATGACCGATCCTCGCATGAAACCGCAATTGCTGCTCGCCGAAACCAAGACCCCGGAAGGGTCCAAGCTCTCTCTTTTTTCCCATGACGGGCGCTTCAGTATCCGGGTCAACGGCAAGGAACTCATGAACTCGGCGGCGACTGCCTCGGAGTTGGCCTTGGGCGAGTTCGCCGTCGCGGGCGCGGGGATTTCGGCGGCTCCGCGGGTGTTGATCGGCGGCTTGGGGTTCGGCTACACGTTGCAGGGCGTGCTTTCGAAGGTGGGCAAGGCCGCGACGGTGCACGTGACCGAGCTGATCCCAGCGGTGCTGGAGTGGAACCGCACGTTGCTCGCGGGCCTGAACGGCGCGTTGCTCACGGATTCCCGCGTGAAAATTTTGAACGAAGATGTGCGCTCGGTGGTCGCCCGTTCGGCGGCTCAGCCCTACGATGCAATTGCTCTCGATATCGACAACGGGCCGTCCGCGATGGTGCAGACGGGCAATGCCAAGGTCTATGATCTGCGCGGCATTCAGCGGATCGCGCAGGCGCTCAAGCCGGGCGGGCGCGTCGTGATTTGGTCATCGGGCGCGGACAAGATGTTTGAAAGCCGGCTCTCCAACAGCGGATTCAAAGTGCAGGCGTTGCCGGTGCGGAAGCACGCGACGGCCAAGAGCACCAGCTATATGATCTATATCGCGGACAAAATTGTGCCGCCGGCGCCGAAGGTGGTAGCGGAAACGGAGCGGCCGGTTGAGGGTGGCGGCAAAAGCTGAGGGCCCATCCGCGGGCCGAGCTGCGGTTGCCGCGTGCGCGTGGTGGCAGATAAGGGGGCGACGAGGGCCGCGCCGTCGCTGGGTTAGCCGAGCTTGGCTTTGATTGCCGCGATCAGTCCGGCGTAGTCGGCGGAGCCGAGGAGTTGCTTGGGCTCGGGCATCATCGTGAAGGGAGCGCCCCAGCTCGGGCCGTCGCGATACTTGGGCACGAGATGGAAGTGCAGGTGCGGGAGCTTGTCGGAGTAGGCTCCGTAGTTGATTTTGGCGGGGTTGAATGCGGCCTGCATCGCTTTCGCGGCGCGGGCGACGTCTGCCATGAAGAGATCACGCTCCGTGTCGGACAGCTCGAAGAGCTCGTTGATGTGATGTCGGTAGGCGACGACGCAACGGCCACGGTAGGTCTGCTCTTTGAACAGGTAGAGCGTGGAGACCTGCATCGGAGCGATCTCGATCATGAGATCGTCGAGGCGTTGGTCTTTGCGGCAATATTGGCAGTCGGGCAGTTGGTCCATGGTTGAAAAAGTAGGGGTGATTTCAGGCGCGGGGCGAGCCCGAGTTGGCGGCCAATAGGAGCAAGGCGCGGAGGTCGGTGGGAGCGGTGAGCGATGTTTTCGCCACGAAACCGCGCGCATGGGCGAAGTGCACGCCCGGGGCTTGCGCGAGGCGCGAGAAGTCGAGGCGCGGGTGATCTTGAAAACGGGAGAGTCCGTAGCCCGCGCTGCGGCGGTCGGGAACGACGGTGGCGACGATTTCGGCGACGAGACCTTGGTTTTCGATGTAGCGATCGATGCCCATGGAAGGCTCCTCGGGCAGCGGATCGGTGCGGGGGAGGAAGAGGATTTTCGCGGGGACGTCGCCGAGGTCGAGCGTCCAGACCTCGGCATGGCGGGCGATAAAATCGAGGCGGGCGCGGAGGGAGCGGACGTAGTCCAAAAGATCCTCGCCGATCATGCGCATGATCGCCCACAGCGGATCGGTGGGCTCAAGGCGCGTGGCGAGGGCGAAGCGGCGGAGCAGGGTAAGGTCGATCGGCGAGTTGAGCTTCGGGAGAGTGTTGCGGTCGACGCCGAGGAATTTGGCGGTGGCGATGGGGCCTCGGCAATCGAACCACTCGGCGGGTTCGAGCCAGTCGCAAAACTGGCGGGCGTCGGCGTAGAGACCGAGGTGCTGCAAAACGAGGGAAAGGGAGCAGGTGGGCGGGTGGTCTTTCGCGAGCTGGTGGTGGTCGAAATCATTCAGCGCCGGCTCGTGACGATGGCCGACATCGACGACGGCAACGGCGGGATCGGCGAGGTCGTTGGGCAGAGGCTCGCGGCGCTCGATGGGTACGGGATGTTCCGCGAGGAGAACGCAACAGGCCAGGAACTCGTCTTTGTGGGCGCTGCCCGGATGGGTCAGGATTGTGGAGAAAATCGGCATGGTGGGAGTTTTCAAAAGAGGACGCCTTGCGCGGGTATCGGTGCGGGCGTCGGGCTTGGGGGCCGCGCGCGAAGCAGGGCGGCTTGCAACGGGCAGTGAGCCGAGGCGGGCGGTTGGCCGCTGCGGTAGTGGCGGAGCAGCTCGTGCGAACGCTGGGCGAGCAGCCGGCGCACCTCACGGCGGCGGCCTTTGACCAAAGGAATTCGCATCTGGTCGTAGCCGGTCGTCTGGTGGCGAAGCCAGGCGATGGTGGCGGCCTCGGCCCGGTCCTCGATGGGAATGCGTTCGGTGCGGGCGACGGTGCCGCTGCCCACGGGTGTCGCGTGGGCCGCGATCAGATCGGCGAGGAATTGGGCGTCGGTGGTGTAGCGGGGATGAAACGCGAGGAACGTGAGCACGGCGGCGCGAAAATCCTCGACGTAGTCGGCCTCGGCGACGGCGCGGCGTTGGCGGCCCGCGTTGAGGCGACGGGTGTAGGCGGGATCGGCGCGCTCGGTTTCGAGTTCGGCGCGCAGGGCAGCGATGCGGTCGGCGGGCGCCCAAATGCCGCGGGAGAACCGCTTGCGACCCTTCAGTTCGATCATGGTCCAGGATGGACCGTCGGCCTTGAGGCGCCGGCTAAGGGCGGCGTCGCCGGGCGGAAGCAAGGACCATCCGGCGGGCACGGGCTCGAGGGAGGCGCGTTCGTTGAGGACATGGCCGGGCTTCTGGCTGGGACGAACTTCGCGGGACACGTTGGGCACCGGGTGAAGGGACAAAAGGAAAAGCGGAAGCTCAAGCCGCAAGCAGGCGCGTTGCGCGCTGGCTTCTGACGCGTGGGCGTGTTGAGTGGTGCGTATGACTCTAGCCGATCTGGGCTGGCAACCCGCCCTCGAACTCGCATTTACCCCGCACGCCGCGGCGGGGCTGGAGCCGGCGCGCGTGGTGTGCGAGCTACGGCGAAATTTCTACGCGGTGCACACGGCGGGTGGCGAAGTCCTCGGCGAGTGCGGCGGTGGATTTTTTCATGTGGCGAAGAAAGCGGATCAGTTTCCGGCGGTGGGTGATTGGGTCGGCGTGCGACGGCGTGAGGGCGAGGCGAGGGCGGATATCCACGTAGTGTTGCCCCGGCGGACGAAGTTTTCCCGCAGGGCCTCGGGCTCGGAAGAGATCGAGCAGATCGTGGCGGCGAACATCGACACGGTATTTTTGGTGAGCGGGCTGGACCAGAATTTTAATCCGAAGCGTATTCAACGGTTCCTCGTGGCGGCGAAGGAAAGTGGGGCGGAGGCGGTGGTGATATTGAATAAATCCGATGTGTGCACGGATGCGGAAACGGTGCGGAGCGAAATCGAGGTGCTCGTCCCGGGGGTGCCGGTCTTGATCACGAGTACGGCGACGCGGAAAGGGCTGAAGGCGCTGGCGGCGACGTATGCGCAGCCGGGGCGGACGTTGGCGTTCATCGGCTCTTCGGGCGTGGGGAAGTCGAGTCTGATCAATTCGCTGGTGCGTGATCCCGAGGCGATGCCGACGGCGGAGGTGCGCGAGAAAGACAGCAAGGGCCGCCATACGACGACGCGGCGTGAACTCGTGCAGACGCCGACAGGGGCGCTGGTGATCGACACCCCGGGCATGCGCGAGCTGCAACTCTGGGGCATCGAGGACGGGGTCGAGAGCGCGTTTGCGGATATCGCGGAGCTGGCGGCGAAGTGCCGCTTTGGAAACTGTGGTCATGGCAACGAGCCGGGGTGTGCGGTGCGGGTGGCGTTGGCCGGCGGCGGGCTGTCGTCGGAGCGGTTCGCCAGCTACCAAAAGTTGAAGACCGAGAAACTAGCGAGCGTGCCGGCCCGTCGAAAACCGAGTGCGCTGGCCAGTAAGCCCGGTTGGAAAACGAAGAGTGAGGGCAAGACGCCGTTTCGCCACCGGCAGCACGTCGAAGAGTAAAGTCGGTCGGGTTCGAGAAGGAACTCGTGTTGGCGGGATCGGGCGATTCACTCTCCGGCTATGCCCCACGACCCCCATTCGCATTTGGATCAGATGTTGCTCGACTTGATCGACCATAGCCCGGTTGGAGCCGTGCCGGCGACGCCGAGCTACATGGATACCCTGCGGCGGCTGATTGCGGCGCACCAAGTCTATGCGAGCGCGGACCACAAAGGCGGTTACGTGACGGCGCGGTCGCTGGCGGCCCGGCCGGTGTTTCACGCCAACAACCTCGCGTCGTTTCTGGCCGGGAAAATCGAGGCCACTGCGCTGGAGTCCAACGCGAGCATTTTTAGCCGCTACGTCGGTTCGCTGCCGGCGGCGCAGCAGGCCCGCGCGGAAGGAATGAGGATTTTGGTCGCGGGGAAGCCGGCGCATCATCGGGCAAAGCACGTCGGCGATCAGAAGATCGTGGCGCACGATCCGATTCACTCGCTTTTCCTCGTGCCGGGAACCGGACCGCATCCCGGCGTGCCGGGGAACTATCTTTACGGTTCGACCCTGCAACTGCGGGTGGATGACGAAAGCGCATGGTCGGTGCATCTCCATGACAGCGATGACGGGATGGCGTTTTGCGATGTAGGCTCGGTGGCCGCGGCGTTTGAGAAATTGCAGGAAGTCTTGGCGAGCGCGCCTTTCAACATGAACGAACTCTCGGCGCTGGGATTTTCATTCAAGTAAGGCGCTAGTGGTGCGGCGGTCCGGCGGTGGAGCCGGCCAGTGGTCGGGAGTGCGGGTGATTTTGGGGTTCACGCGGAGCGGTGTGCGAATCAACTTCGCTCCACCATGCTCCTCTTCACCGCCGATCTCGCTTCGCACCTCAACGATCCGGCGTGGGTCATTTTCGACTGTCGGCACGATCTCGTGGACCACGCGAAAGGCGAGCGACTCTATCGCGAGGGCCACGTGCCGGGGGCGCATTTCGCGGCCGTCGAAACCGCGATGTCCGGAGCAAAGACGGGAAAAAATGGCCGGCATCCCTTGCCTGAACCCGCGGCGGTCGCGGAGTTTTTTGCGCGACACGGCGTGACCCGAGAGTCGAGGATTGTCGCTTACGATGACGCGGGCGGGCTCTACGCGGCGCGGCTCTGGTGGTTGGCGCGCTGGATCGGTTTTACGCGGGTGGTTTTGCTCGATGGCGGCTGGCCGAAGTGGATCGCCGAAGGCCGGCCTACATCCACGGAGGTGCCGGTTTCCGGAACATGGGCGGGACGTCCCTGCCACTTCGAAACCAACGATGCTTGGGTGTGGAGCGCGGAGGACGTGCAGCGGCAGTTGGCGGACGCGACCTGTGCGTTGATTGATGCGAGGGCCGGTGAGCGTTATCGGGGTGAAGTCGAACCGATGGACCCGGTGGCCGGGCATATCCCGGGTGCGCTGAACCGCTTTTATAAAGCGAATCTGAACGCTAACCTGACCTTTCGCCCGGCGGAGGAAATCCGGCGTGAGTTTGAGACGCTCATAGCCGGTCGAGCGCCAGAGCGGGTGGGCCACCAATGCGGCTCCGGCATCACGGCGTGCGCGAACATTTTCGCGATGGAATATGCCGGCCTGGCCGGCTCGAAACTCTACGCCGGGTCCTGGAGCGAGTGGGTGGCGGATCCGTCAAGGCCGGTGGCCAAGGGCGCGGCCTGAGTCGCGTCGGCTGCGGCCGGGTAGCGAACGTGCTTGGCGGCGATGGCCGCGATTTCGATGTAAACCGAGGGCGCAGTGGTGAGCGCGACGGCGTCGATGGCGGCGTTGAGATCCTTGAGGTGCTTGCTTTCAGCGGTGGCGGAATCTGGGCCGATTTTGCAGGCGAAGTCCCAATAATCGCCGTCGGCGGGCACGGGCTTGGAGCGTTCGCGTTTCACGTATTTGCGCACGTCGTGCTTGATGGATTCGATGACTCGGGCCGGCGCGTGGCCGGATGCAGTAAACAGAAAGGTCTTTTTCATGGGCAGAGTGTGACTCAATCGAAGGGGACCCGGCTTGCAGAGACAAATGTGGTCGGGAACTTTTGGGGTGACGGCTCATTTTGACCGTTGTCGCCCCGCGCAAAAACAGAAGCGTGAGACGGGTTGATGGATTCCCGCGCAGACTACGTGCCGCCTCCGATCGCGTGCGAAACGCTCGCGACGGCTGTCGCCCGCTTTGACGGGACGTGGTTGAGTCGTGCGCCGGTGGCGGAGAGCGTCATCGGTGTGCCGGACGGCGTGGACGCTGATATGCGGGAGCTATGGCAACGGCGAGATCGGCCCTCGGCCGGGTTGCAAGCAGGGGTGGCGCGACTTGATCGGGGAAGGGTGTTTGGCGACGGAATCGTGCTGACACCGGACGGGCAAAACGTGGTGCGGGATGTGTCGTTGGATTTTGGGCGGGCGGAGGAGGGGCACTGGTTGGTCGGAGATGCGAAAATGCGGGCGCCTGAGTGGGTGCCCGGGGTGACGACGGTCGTGGCGAGCGCTTTGGGCGAAGGGTATTGCCACTGGTTGCTCGACGAGTTGCCGCGGTTGCTTTCGTTGCCGACGGAGGCCCGGGGGTCGACGCTGCTCGCCCATGCGGAGTTGGAATGCAGTCGGACCGCCTTGAAACTTTTGGGTTGGACGGGCGCGATGTTGGAGCCGAAGCGAAGGGCCTATCGACAGTGCGAAGAATTGCTGGTGCCGCTGTTGCCGGGGTGGACCGGGAGGGCGACGCGACGGCAACTCGAGTTGGTGTTTGAATTCGCCGCTCGGCTGCCGGCCGCAGAGCCGCGGCTCAAGGGGGAAAGGCTTTTTATTTCGAGGGCCGGAGCGCGGCGGCGCCGAATTAGCAACGAAGCCGAGGTGGTGGCTGCCTTGGCGCCGCTGGGGTTCGAGGCGGTGCGTTTGGAGGAGTTGAGTTGGGCGGAGCAGGTGGCCTGCTTTCGGCGGGCGAAGGTGATCGTGGCCCCGCACGGCGCAGGTTTGGCCAATCTGGCCTTTTGCGCGCCGGGCACCCGGGTTGTTGAAGGGTTCAACCGGAGTCATGTGAACGACTGCTTTTGGCAACTCGCCGCGCTGCGGGGACTCGAGTATCGGGCGGTGGTGGCCGTTGGCACCGGGCCGTTGGCCTGCGATCCGAAGGCAAATCGGTTGGATTTCGCCCTCGAGGTGCCCCGGCTTTTGGCGGTGGTGCGCTGAAAACGAGCTGGTATTTTGGCGGGGCGGGATTCGAATGTTGGGCACTCCACTATGCGAAAATTCCCTACGTTTCCCGGAATGAACTTATTGCGCGGGTTGATGCTGATCGCCCTGTCCGTCATCGGACTGCGGGCGGCGGCGCCCGTCGATCCTTTGCTTGGCCGTTGGGCGCTTTCGTTGCCCGGCGACCGGGCCGGTTGGTTGGAAGTCCGGCGTGACGCCGGATGGTTTGACGGTTCGATCCTTTGGGGTGGCGGCAGCGTCGTGCCGCTGTCGAGCGTCGCGATCGTGGACGGAGCGTTGACGGTGACCCGCGTGCGGGAGGTGCCGCGCAAAGATCCGGCCGGAAAAGTGGTGCGCACGCAGCAGTCGACGGAAACGATTTCAGGGCGGTTGGAAGGCGACGTGCTCAAGCTGACGCGAACGGCGTTCAATGCGGCGGGGACCAAGATCGAGCGCGAGGAGTTCACCGGAAAGCGAATCCCGGCGCTGCCGCCGGCGCCCGATTTGGCGAAGGTGAAATACGGAGCGCCGGTCGAGTTGTTCAATGGCCGTGATCTCACGGGATGGCGGCTGATCGAGGCGAAATCCGAGAACGGCTGGTCGGCGGTGAATGGGGAGTTGGTCAATCGGCCGGCGCCAAAAGTGGAGGGACAACCGGTGCGTCGATTTGGAAATTTGCGCACGGAGCGCGAATTCGAGGACTTTAATCTCACGCTCGAAGTCAACGTACCGGAAAAGAACAACAGCGGCATTTACCTACGCGGAATCTACGAGATCCAGGTTTTCGATTCTTTCGGGAAGGCGCTCGATTCGCACCACATGGGCGCCCTCTACAGTCGGATCACGCCAAGCGTGGCCGCGGAGAAGCCGGCGTCGCAGTGGCAGACTTTGGACATCACGTTGGTCGATCGTCATCTCACGGTGGTGCTCAACGGCACGACGATCATCGCCAATCAACCGATCAAAGGCTGCACCGGCGGGGCGCTGTGGTCGGACGAGTTTCGTCCTGGACCGATTTTTCTACAGGGAGACCATGGCTCGGTTTCGTATCGCAAGGTGGTGCTGAGGCCCGTCGTCAAATGAGCGCCAAAGCCTGGCTAGTTTTGTTGGGAGCGGCCCTGATGGGGTGCGGGGGAGTCGGGTTGAGCGCGGCCGCGCCGGCGGCGACCGCGAGCTACGCGACCATTGATGAAGCGATCGCCAAGGGCGGCGTGGAGGACGTGAAGAAGTTTATCGAGAGCAACCCCAAGATCCTCCAAGGGGAAGGGGGCACGAAGCTCGCTCCGCTGCATCAGGCGATTTTGCGGCGCAAGACGGCGATCGCCCTTTTCCTGATCGAGCGCGGGGCGGATGTTAACGCGCCCGATAACGCGGCCCGCACGCCGTTGCATCTCGCGGTGGAACGTAACGACCGGGCGGTGCTAGTCGCACTGCTCGATGGTAAAGCTGAACCGGTGCGCCGCGACCGGATTGGCTGGACGCCCTTGCACCACGCCGCAGCGAAGAATCAGGTGGAGTTGGCGAGGATTCTTTTGGATCGGGGCGCACCGCCCAATGCGTTGAGCGAGCTGGGTGGCACCCCGTTGCACGAGGCGGCGGCGGGTGGCGGCGTGGAGATGGTGAAGCTCTTGCTCGAGCGCGGTACGGATCCGAAGGTGCGGTCAAAGCCCGGGGTGACGGCGCTGGATTTGGCGAAGGAGTACAAGAATGCCGCCGTGGTTGCACTGCTGGAGACGGGGCTTTGAGTCCCGGAATCGGGGCGCAAAAAAGGAGCCGCCTGCGGGGCGGCTCCTGATAAAACTGACGTAAGCCAGTCGGCTCAGTTGGTGATGTCGAAGGTCGTGCTCTTGGCGCGGATAGGCAGGTAGACTTTGTACCACTCTTTTTGGGCGTCGCTGCCGGAGTAAGCCTTAAGCGCGGCTTCGTCGGCAAATTCCATGACGATCGCATGGGTAGCGGTACCTTGAACCTTGATGGCCTTCACCCAGGTGCGGGTCATGCCCTTGAACTTTGCCGGCATGGCGGTGACACCCTCGAGGGCGGCTTTGATCTGTTCAGGCTTCGCGTCCTCTTTCCATGAAACAGTGACGACGTGGATGACCGATTTCGGCGCAGTTTGAGCCGAGGCGTTGACGGTGCCGAGCGCAAGGAGGCCGGCGGTGACGAGGGCGAGCAGGACTTTTTTCATTTGGGATGAAGCGGAGACGTTGATGTTTGCACGGATGCCAAACGCGGCACCCATCTCAAAGATTGGTCGCACTGATTCCGGCGCTGTCAATTTTTGTGTGGATAGAAACGGCCGAGATTTTGCGGGCCACGGGCAAATGGGCGGCTTGGCGCATGAGTTCGGTCTTGCCGATCCGGAGGCGTTGGGCGAGCGCGTTGAGACGGACCACCTCGGTTTGGCTCACGGTGGTGACGCGATCCGTGCCGTCGCGATCCACCCATTTCACGTGATGGAGCTTTTGGCGGGAAACCTTTACGAGTTCGCGGAGAAAGTCTTGGTCGACGACGGGGAGTTCCATGACCGGTGAGTTGGTCGGGTTGTCCTGCGAGGTCAACGGGGCGTTTTTCTCAATAGAACTGGGGGATGAAAATTTCCTCGGGCACCGGCGCCCGGAGGTAGTCGGGAGAGTGGACGCGTTTTGGCAGGACGATCCGCGGTCGCTTGATCTCCCGGTAGTTTACTTGGGAGAGCAGATGCCGGATGCAATTGAGGCGCGCCTTCTTCTTGTCCACGGCGGGGACGACCCACCATGGCGCCTCAGGAATGTGGGTGCGCCGGAGCATGATTTCTTTGGCTTTGGTGTAGAGTTCCCAGCGCTTGCGGGATTCAAGATCCATGGGGCTGAGTTTCCACTGTTTGAGGGGATCGTTGATCCGGGCGCGGAAGCGAAACTCCTGTTCCTCGTCCGAAATGGAGAACCAATATTTTACCACTTGGATGCCGGAACGGATCAGCATTTTTTCGAATTCGGGCACCGTGCGGAAGAACTCCTCGTATTCGTGATCGCTGCAAAAGCCCATCACCC
>SXGQ01539176.1_pt1 | contig 32283 bp, 23 predicted proteins | sample 3178371 | NCBI WGS metagenome assembly SXGQ01 (sample SAMN11356859, study PRJNA531348) | freshwater metagenome | isolation source: freshwater sample F1-20 | place: China: Fuxian Lake, Yuxi | collected 2017-12-25
CGCGGAGGGCAACATCGCGGTCAGCAACGGCCGGGCGATCGCCCTTTGCGGCGTGCGGGACCTGGTCGTGGTCGAAACCCCGGATGCGGTGCTCGTTTGCCACCGCGACGCCGTGCAGGACATCAAGAAGATCGTCCAGCAACTCCCGTCCGGGTTGCAGTAGGCCGGGCGCGTCAGGCGCAAAAAACCCGCCGCCCCTTGCGGGACGGCGGGTCAAAATGGTGGCTCAGCCCGGAATCGAACCGGGGACACGAGGATTTTCAGTCCCGCACCACGCGCTTCCAGACGTTCACGGACGTTCACTGATGACGCGTCGCATCTAATTAATTGACAGAGGTTAGAAAAGAAAATGAAACCAGAAATATTGGTGAACGAGCACGCACAAAAACTAGGTCAGAACGCGAAAACTAGGTCAGAATTAGGTCAGAAAATTCGCGCCGAAATCGTCGTGGCGAAGCACGGGAAGACGCACGAGGACTACTGGAAAGCACGCGTGCGTCGCCGCACGTTTCGCAACCCCGACGGCACGCTGACCGAGGTGCCCGAGTGGCAGGTGAAGCTCTATCGCGACGGCCGCCAACTGTGGCTGAATCTCGGGACCGCGAACAAGGTCGACGCCGCGCGCGCCGCCCGCGACCAGTGGCTGAAACTCAAGACGCAGGGCTGGGACGCTGTGAAGCCGGAGCGCGAGCGCATCATCGACGCGACGGTGGGCGAGTTCCTCGCCACCGTCCGCGCGGAGGCGGACCTGCTGCCGGCCACGTTTGCCATCTATGCCCGGAAATTCCGCCGGCTCGTGGCCGGCGTGATGAGCATCGACGGCGGCCGGTCCAAGCACGATCACCACGGCCCCGGCTACCAGGAATGGCTGGCGCGCATCAACGCAGTGAAACTGTCGCGTCTGACGCCGGACGGCGTGCAGCGGTGGAAGACCCGTTACATCGCCGCCGCGGGCACGAATCCGCTCAAGGATCGTCGCGCCCGCCGCACGGTCGCCAGCGTGCTGCGCTCCAGCAAGGCACTCTTCGCCGGGAAAATTGTCAGCAAGCTGCACCTGGACCTGCCCGTCCCGCTGCCCCTCGCCGACGTCGATATCCCGCGCGCGACGCCGGCGCAGTACGTCTCGAAGATCGAACCGACGCTGCTGTTCCAGCAAGCCGAGCGCGAAATGCTCGACCCGACCGACGACATGCTGCGTCCCAGTGTCGAGGCCGCGTTGCGCCAGGTGGAGGCGGGGAAACACGCGAAGCGCCAGCGGGCGTTGGCGGACGGCAAGACGATGCGTGGCTGGACTCCGCGCCCGGAGCTGCGCGAAAAATGGATCACGGCTGGCATCGAGCGCGAGCGGCGGCAGCGCCCGGAAATGTTCAAGGCTTTCTGCTTGGCGCTCTTCGCCGGACTCCGTCGCGACGAGATCGACACGCTGACGTGGAAGCAGATCGACTTCGCGAATCACACCATCCGGATCGAAACGAACGAATTCACCCGCGCGAAGTCGGAGCGCAGCGAGGCGGCAGTGGACATCGACCCGACGTTCACGGAACGCCTCCGCCAGTGGATGCAGCAGTCCGGATCTGCGTTTGTCATCAGCGCCGGCCGGGACCCGAAGACCGACGTGAGCAGTTACCACCACTACCGCTGCGAAGCCGTGTTCAAGCGTCTGACCGTGTGGCTGCAGGCCCATGGGGTCGAGGACCGGAGCGCGCTACATACACTGCGGAAGGAATTCGGCACGCAGATCAATCGATCTTACGGCCTGTTCGCCGCCAGCGCGGCCCTGCGGCACGCGTCGATCCAACTCACCCGCGCCGTGTACGTGGCGAAGAAGGACCGCGCGGTGTTTGCGATGCCGGGCCGCGAGGTGGCTCGGGCAGCCGCTTCGTAGGCGTCGGGTTGGCACTGTGACGCGCTTCGATTTCTGCTGGTCGCGATTTGAGTTCCGACCACTCCGCCAGTTTCATAGGGCGCAGATTTCGCCCCAAGTCGGCGTCATTCGATTCCGGCCAGTGGGTAATCGCGAATTTTGCGCGTCGGATGAATTGGCTGCGTTCGTGCAGTTTTTAGCTGGGTACGCGTCTCGGAGCCACCGTTGATGGAAAAGGCAGGACGGGTTGGGTCGCACATCCGCAGTGGCCTCGGCGTATTAAATTCAGAGGACCCTTGCTCCGGATTCGCGAGGACAGTCCTCGTCGCGCGATGAACGCTGTGCCAGGAGCCGGTGGGGACTATCCCGATGCCTTGGTTTCAGGTGCGGCAGAACTCCAGCTTCCCCGCCAGGAACTTCCTCTCCGCCGGCAGCACCGCGAGTTCGAGCGCCCGTTCCAGTGCGATTCTCGCCTCCGCGGTTTGCCCGGCACGTTGCAGCAGCTGGCCGCGCACGGCGTGGAAGAGGTGATAGCGCTCCAGCGTGCCGCGGTCTTTCAGCGCCGCGATGGCGCGGAGGCCGGCTTCGGGACCATGGACTTCCGCCAGGGCGATGGCGCGGTTGAGTGCGACAATGGGCGACGGGTCGATCGCAAGCAGGGCGTCGTAGAGCTCGAGGATGTGAGGCCAGTTGGTTTTCTCCGGGCTCGGTGCGAGGGCGTGGGCGGCGGCGAGGCCGGCTTCGACGTGGTAACGGGTCACGGTTTCCCCAGCGGCGGATTGTTCGAGGTGCGCGAGGGCGCGGCGGATTTTGGCGCGATCCCATTTCGCGCGGTCCTGCACCGCGAGCGTGAGAAGGGAGCCGTCGTCGGCCATGCGAGCGGGCAGGCGCGCCGCGTGCAGGTGCATGAGGGCGAGCAGCGCGTGCGTCTCCGGCCGGGCTCCGATGGCGTGGGCGGCGAGCAGCGTGCCGAGCCGGATCGCCTCGGCACAGAGTTCGGTCCGGAGGAGGGTGTCGCCGTGCGAGGCCTTGTAGCCTTCGTTGAAGAGCAGGTAGAGGGCGTGGAGCACGGATGCGACCCGCGGGGCCAGCTTTGCGACGGGCGGGAGCTCGGTGGAAACGCGGGCTTCGCGAAGAAATTTCCGCGCGCGCACCAGTTTTTTCACGATGGCGTCCTCGGTCGCGAGGAAGGCCGCGGCGATCTCGCGTTCACCGAAACCGCAGAGGGTTTTCAGCACCAGCGCGGTCTGCGCATCGGCGGCAAGGCCCGGATGGCAGCAGACGAACATCATGCGCAGCTGGCTGTCGGCGATCTCCTCCTCAAAGCGTGGGGGCTTCACCGCGAGAGCATCGCGGGCGGCGTCCTCGATGAGGGACGCGAGGGCGGGGGATTTTCTCTCGAGCGTGCGGCCGCGGCGGAGGGTGTCGAGGGCCCGGTTGCGCGCGGTCTGGAGCAGCCACGCGGAGGGATTCGCCGGCACGCCGGTGAAAGGCCAGACCTGCATCGCGCGCACGAGCGCGTCCTGCACGACATCCTCGGCGAGGTGCAGGTGCGCGGCGCCGAGCCGGCTCGCGAGGATTGCGACGAGCCGGCCGGACTCCCGGCGGAAAAGATGCGCGACGACGCCGGCGACATCGGGCGCCGCGGCGGCGTCGGCCGGGTCAGAGGGGTGGGAGGGGCTCAACCGGGCGAACTTCGACGAGGGTGGAGCCGAGGTCGAGACCGGGGCAGCTTCGCGCGATGGCGGTGGCGGCGGCGAGATCGGGGGCGTGGCCGACGATGTGACCGCCGCCAGCCTCCTTGCCGCCGGGTCCGCGCAGCACGCGGCCGGTTTCGCGGCGACGGTTGCCACCGGCCCTTTGACCGCGGGCGCCGGCTCACATTGGCACTGGCATGACCTGGCGGATTTCGACGGAGCCGCCGACATCGTAACCCGGGCAGTCTTTGGCGATTCTGGCGGCCTCGGCGATCGACTTGGCCTTGATCAGCATATAGCCACCGACGACTTCCTTGGCCTCGGCGAACGGGCCGTCGCTGGCGTTGGCGCCGCGTGAGCCGCGGAGCACGCGGCCGGGTTTGTCCTCGAGCGGCTCGCCAGCGAGATATTGGCCCTTGGCGCGCATGACGCCGATCCAGTCCATCCATTTCTGGAAGTGGGCCTGCATTTCCTCCGGCGTGCCGTCGGGCGCGTCGGTCGGAGAGCGGAAGAGGAACATGTAGGTGGGGGCGGACGATTTGGTCTTTTTGCTCATGGTTTCGTTGCGTTGACGCAGAGTTGACGAACGCGGCGCGCGTAGGAGGACAAAAAACCTCCGTCGCTCCGGGCCGGCTGGGCGGGCGCGGCAAGCGTTGCGGTTCGTGGGAGTTGGTCGGGGGGCTGCAGCCGGCGACGTTCTCGGGGCACTGGCGCCGGTTCTTTTTGTAGACGGCGATACCCATTGGCCCCGGATACCCGGGCTCAAACGCCTCCTCATCGGTCAGACCTGAACCACGCTGGCTATTCGAGGTGAAACACCTCCTGCATGTTAGCCCACCATTCGCCGGAGGCCCGCGTTGCAAGTGGCACCTGCATGGGCTCCATGATCTGCCACCATTCCTGCACCCTTGGATGTGCCGCGACCACCCGCATGTCGGCCGCGAAGTCGTCGCCGGTGTATTCGAAGTACGCGAATAAGAGCTCGTCCTTTAGAAAGATGGAGTAGTTGCTCACTCGCGCCGCTCGCAGCACGACGGCGATCTCAGGCCACAGAGCAGCGTGGTAACGGGAATAACGTTCAATCTCGGTTGGCTTGATGCCGATCACTTGGCCGAAACGCCGGCAGGGTTTTGCGACGGGAGGATTCATGATTGGTTCCTCAATAGGCGGCCGCGACCCGCTCGGCACATTTGCGCAGTTCCGGCAGGAGTTCCCTCCACCGATCCTTCTGCCCGCGGAGATGCAGCCAGGAGCTTGTCAATCCGGCGGTCGCTGCCCCGTCGGAAGTGAGAACAGGAACGCCGAGGTCCCAAATGCCTTCGACGTAGCCGCTGGCAGCGAACTCGTAGCCTTGGGCGCGGATCTCGGCGAGGCGGCGGGCCAGAACTCCTTTTGCCTCGGGCACGCCGTCACCGTTGGGCGGTGCGAAAGCAAGAAGAACGCGCCCCGATACCGTTAGTTCGGGTTCAAGGAGCGCACCCATTTGCAGACTGACGCGCGCAAGGCCCGCGCCGGGCACCTCGGCGACCAACAAGAGGCGCTTCTCCGCCATGACGCCAAGATGGACGGACTCGCCCGTCACCCGCGCGTATTCCGTCATCGCTGGATAGGCGCGCGCCACCAATTCACGTTGCGGCGGATGTGCCTGGGCAAGGCGGTAGAGCTTGCTGCTAAGCCGATAGACGCCGGCGGGGTCGCGCGTCAGGTAGCCCCGTTCGTGCAGGCAGGCTACGGTGCGCTGGATTTGGTAGACGTCCAGGGCCATGTCGCGCGCGAGCTGGCTGAGTGTCACGGCGTCGCCGCGCGTTGCCATGTGCTCGATCACGTCGAGGCCGCGTTGCAGGGCCGGTACCGGGCTTGACAGCGGCTTATCTTTCATAATATTACTTAGCGGTAATGCTAAACAACCCCTCAGCGTTGCAAGCTCAATCTTCCCCGCCGCCTGCACACGACCCGGTTCCTGCTCCGACCGCCGGCCCGGCCTCTGATCTGACTGCGCGTTTGGTGGGCTGCTATACCGGAGCCGTGTATGACGTGCTGCGCTCGCTAGGCCTGCGCAGCCAGGTGCTGCCGGCATCCCTTCGCCCGCTGTTGCCGGAGCGAAAGCTGGCCGGTCCGGTGTTCACGGTGAGTGGCCGGCCCGACGCCAACCTTAGTGCGCACGACTCGCTGCTGCATTGGACGGCCTTTCTCTCCCGCGCACCGCGCGGACACGTTGTGGTCTGCCAGCCGAACGACTCCACCCTCGCGCACATGGGTGAGCTTTCCGCCGAGACGCTGCACGGTCGCGGTGTTCGCGGCTACATCGTCGACGGAGGCTGCCGCGATACGGACTTTATTCTGCGCTTGGGCTTCCCGGTCTATTGCCGATACTTCACGCCCGTCGACGTGGTGGGCCGCTGGAAGGCCGAGAATTTCGATCAGCCGGTCGTCATCGGCAACACCACCGTCGGTCCGGGCGACTATGTGCTCGCCGACCGCGATGGCGTCGTCGTCATTCCCCGCGATCTCGCCGCCGAGGTGGTCGAGCAAACGGAATTGGTGATGCGCACCGAAAACAAGGTGCGCCGCGCCATCCTTGCGGGGGTCGACCCGCAGGCCGCCTATCTGCAGTATGGAAAATTCTGACCCGCCCTCGTGCCTGATCCGCATCCACCCACGCGACAACATCGCGGTGCTGCGCCACAGCCTGCGGCCCGGGGCCACGCTGCGCGTTGGGGAAAGAGTGGAAACGTTTGCTGACGGGCTGGGCCTCGGACACAAGATCGCCCTGGGCCCGATTCGCGCCCACGAGCCGGTCTACAAGTACGGCGTTTCGATCGGTTTGGCGACGCGCGATATCGTCGCAGGCGAGCACGTGCATCTGCACAATATGCGGAGCGACTACCTTGCGACCTACACACTCGAGGAAGGGAGGAAGTATGACTCCTCTTCTTGAGGGCTGGCTGCGGTCGGACGGGCGCAAGGGCATCCGCAACACCGTGCAGGTCGTGTTCCTCGTCGAGTGCGCGCATCATGTGGCCCGCGCGATCGCCACGCCGTTCGCGACGCAGGGGGTGCAACTTATCGGATTCGGCGGATGCTACCCCAACGCCTACGCGCAGCGCGTGCTCGAGCGGCTTTGCACCCATCCCAACGCCGGTGCGGCGCTGCTGGTTTCGCTCGGCTGCGAGGGATTCGATCGCAGCCAGTTACTGGCCAGCGTGCGAGAGTCGGGCCGCCCGGCCGCGGTGCTATCCATTCAACAGGAGGGTGGGACGGCGCAGACCATCCAGCGGGGCCGGCAGTGGATCGAGTCCGTGTTGCCGCAGATCGCATCCGTGCCGCGCACGCCGCTCGCGCTGAGCGATCTGATCGTCGGCACCGTCTGCGGCGGATCCGATGCGTTCAGCGGCATCACGGCCAACCCGAGCGTCGGACTTTGCTTCGACCGCCTGGTGGCGGAGGGCGCGGCCTGCATCTTCGAGGAAACCGGCGAATTGATCGGCTGCGAACAGATCATGGCCGCCCGCGCGGTCACTCCCTCACTCGGGTCCGAACTGACCGCCGTGGTGCACAAGGCGGCGCGTTACTATACGACCCTCGGTCACGGCAGTTTTGCCCCCGGCAATGCCGATGGCGGCCTGACGACGCAGGAAGAGAAGTCGATGGGCGCTTACGCCAAGAGCGGGTCATCTCCCATCCGGGGCATTCTCAAGCCAGGCGATCTGCCCAAGTGCGGCGGCCTCTTTCTCCTCGACATCGTGCCCGACGGCGACGTGCGCTTCGGTTTCCCCAATATCAACGACTCCGTCGAGATCGTCGAACTCATCTCCTGTGGTGCGCACCTGATTCTGTTCACCACCGGCCGCGGCTCCGTGGTGGGCGCGCCCATCGCGCCCGTGATCAAGGTTTGCGCCAATCCCGAAACCTACCGCCGCATGAGGGGCGACATGGATATTGATGCCGGCCGCATCGCCGAGGGCCGCGCCACCCTGGCGGAGGTGGGGGACGAAATCTTCCATCTCGTGCGGCGGGTCGCAGCGGGCGAAATGACCTGCTCGGAGGCGCTCGGCCACCAGGAGTTTGTGCTCGGCTACAAGTCCTTCGAGCCCGCCGGACCGGGCTGCTTCCCCGGCTGAACATGGATCTGGAACTGGCCAACAAGACCGTTGTGGTTACCGGCGCGGCGCGCGGCATTGGCCAGGCGATCTCGCGCGCGTTCGCCGCTGAGCGCGCTCATTTGTTTCTGCTGGACCGCGAAGCGGAGGAAGGGCGCGCGCTTGCGGACGAGTTGCGGGCCGCTGGCGCTCGGGTGGAGTTTGTTGCCGTCGAACTGACGGACGACGACGCGGTGCGCAGGGCGTTTGAGTTCGTCCTGGCCGCCGCCCCTGCCGGACTGGATGTGCTTGTCAACAATGCCGGGGGCAACGATGCGGTGGGGTTGAGGCATAGCCCGGCGGAGTTTGTCGCATCGCTGCGGCGCAACCTGGTCCACTACTTCACCTGCACGCATTTCGCCCTCGATGCGCTCCGCCGCACGCGAGGGTGCATCGTGAACCTCGGTTCCAAGACCGCCGTCACCGGCCAGGGCGGCACGTCCGGCTACGCCGCGGCCAAGGGAGCAATCCTCGGACTCACGCGCGAATGGGCCGTCGATTTCGCGGCCCAAGGCGTGCGCGTGAACTGCGTCGTGCCCGCCGAGGTCATCACGCCCATGTATCAGGTATGGCTGGACGCTTCCCCCGATCCAGCCGCGGCGCGAGCCCGGCTTGAGGCGAGCGTCCCGCTCGGACGGCGAACGACCCTGCCCGCTGAAGTGGCCGATACCGTCGTCTTTCTCGCGTCGGCCCGCTCGGCGCACACCACCGGCCAGATCATCTTTGTCGACGGCGGCTACGTTCACCTCGACCGCGCCTGCACGACCGATGCGCCTCACCTCAAGAAAACCCCTTGATCTCCTGTCGCCGAATGTCCCCGCGTCCCATCGTCACACTCCTCGCCCTTGCTCCGTTTCTCGCCTTCCACGTGCTCGCGGAGGAGCCCGCTACCTTCGTGAACTCGATCGGCATCGAGCTACGACGCGTCGAGCCAGGAAGCTACCTCCGCGGCAGCACGGAGGGTGAATGGGATGAGAGACCGGTGCATCGTGTGGTCATAGGTCGTGCGTTTCACCTGGCGACGCATGAGGTCACAAACGCGCAGTTCGAAAAGTTCCAATCTGCCCACCGCATTCATCGCGGCACCCGGGGACTTTCGGTCGGCGACGACGAAGCGGTGGTCAACGTGAGCTGGGAACAGGCCGAAGCGTTCTGCCGCTGGCTCTCGCAAGTAGAAGGCAAGCCCTACCGGCTGCCCACCGAGGCCGAGTGGGAGTATGCGTGCCGGGCGGGAACCACAACGGCGTTTGCCTTTGGCGATGTCCTGCCCGCCTCACTCCAAAAGAACCAAAAGGCCAGCTGGCAGCCCACCCCCGTCTCGCTGCGGGTCGGCCAAGGTCCGGCCAATCCTTGGGGTTTCCATGACATGCACGGCAACGTCGAGGAATGGTGCGCGGACTGGTATGGGACGTACACCGCCGGAGAGCAGATCGACCCGAAGGGCCGCGCGGCGGGGTTATTCCGCGTCTCCCGCGGCGGCAGCCACAACACCGAGGTGCGGTTTCTCCGCAGTGCGAACCGGCAAGGCACGCTGCCGCAGGACCGGAACTGGCTGATCGGTTTCCGCATCGCCCTCGGCGCTGCGCCGACCACGGCGCCATTGCCGGCCGAGCCGGTCGGTGCGTGGGGCCGGCAAGTTTCGCCTGCGCTCCACCGCTGGTCGGAACCGTCGGCCGCGCCGCGCTTCGAGAAGCCGATTCGCTACGTGGATATCCCACCCGGCGCCAACGGCCCGCTTTATTCCAAGCACAACCACCAGCCCTCGATCACGTGGTGCGACAACGGCGATCTGCTCGCGATCTGGTTTTCCACCAACAGCGAATTCGGTCGCGAGCTGACGGTGGTTGCGAGCCGCCTGCGGGTCGGGGCTGCGGCGTGGGAGCCGGCCGACGAGTTCTTCAAGGCGCCCGACCGCAATATGACCGGATGTTCGATCCTCAATGACGGCCGCGGCACGCTGCACCATCTCAACGGTCTCGAAGCCGCCGGCCATTGGCACAACCTCGCACTCGTCCACCGCACCAGCCGCGATCACGGCGCCACTTGGTCTCTGCCGCGGATCGTGAGCCCGCACCAGCCGCGCAATCAGGTGATCGGCGGAAGCTCGGTCACGTCCGAGGGCTGGCTCCTTCAGCCGTGCGACGCAAACTGGGACCATAACGGCGGCACGGCTCTGCACATCAGCCGTGACGGCGGCCACACGTGGAGCGATGGCGGCGCAGGCTCGCCCACCGCGCAGTTTGCGGCGGGAGCGACCGGGGGCACGATTGCCGGCATCCACGCTGGCGTGGTGGCGCTGCGCGATGGCCGACTGCTGGCCTTCGGTCGCGGCGACAACATTCCCGATGAGACGGGGCGGCTGCGGATGCCCCGCAGTGTTTCGAGTGATGGGGGAAAAACCTGGACTTACTCCGCCAGCCCGTGGCCTACGCTGCACGGCGGCCAGCGCCTTGTGCTGTTTCGGCTCCGTGAAGGTCCACTGCTGCTCTGCTCGTTTACCGACAGTTCGCGCGACCTGAAGGCGCCGGCCGGTCTGCGCTTCACCGACCGTACGGGCACCGACTACACGGGCTATGGAGCGTTCGCTGCCGTTTCCTTCGACGAAGGCGCCACGTGGCCGGTGCGCAAACTCCTGACGCCAGGCGGCACCCCGGAGACGTACGACGGTGGCGCATGGACCGGAAAGTTCACGATGGATGCAACCCGCGCTGAACCCAAGGGCTACCTGGCCGCGACGCAGACGCCAGACGGCACCATTCATTTCATCTCCAGCGCCCTGCACTACCGCTTTAACCTCGCGTGGCTCAAAGAGCCCGCGCCGCCGCCAGGCAGCGGTCCGTGACTTACCTCCGCGGAAGTCCCTCGATGCGCGCCCTCCTTTCACTTCTGCTGGCAACTTGCGGCGCTGACACTGCCGTCCGCGCCGCTGCGCCCGACCGGCCGCCGAACATCGTTTTCATCGTCACCGACGACCAGGGGCCGTGGGCGCTGGGTGCTTCCGGGGCGGGCCAGGCCTTGACCCCGCAGCTTGATCGGCTCGCCCGCGACGGCGTGGTTTTCCGGCAGGCGTTTGGCGCCAGCGCGATCTGCAGCGCGGCGCGCGCTGCCCTCATCACGGGGCGCTATCCATCGGAGGCCGGTCTGGTCGACTTCATCGCCGACAACGGCCGCAATGGAATGCGGCCCGCGCTTCCTACCTGGCCGGCGATGCTTCGCGAGTCCGGTTACACGACGGCGCTGGTCGGCAAGTGGCACCTCGGCCATGCCCGGCCCGAATTTCTTCCGACCGCTCGCGGCTACGATTATTTTTCGGGCTATCCCATCGGTGGGAAAACCTCGCAGAGCCCCAGCATAGAGGTCGAGGGGACGTGGAAGACCTTTGCCGGTGAGTTCACGACCGACGTGCTCACCGATCTGGCCATCGGCTACATCCGCCGCTTTCGCGACCGGCCCTTTGCGGTTTCGCTCCACTATTGGGCGCCACACGCGAATCAGGGCGTGCCGCCCGGTTTTAAGCTGCCCTATGACGATCGCACCTGGTTGCCGATGAAGGAGGAGGATCTCGCGGTGTCGCGCAACCGGCCGATCCCCGCTCCAGCGCCGGAAGCGGCATCGCTCGACCAGCCGCGCTACGAGCGGATCATGCGTGAGTATCTGGCGAGCGTGCACGGCGTCGATCGCAACGTCGGCCGCCTGCTTGACGTGCTCGACGAGCTGGGCCTCGCCCGAAACACCCTCGTCGTCTTCACCTCGGACAACGGTTACCTGCTCGGCCAGCACAGCCTCTGGCACAAGGGCAGCGGCTGGTGGCTCACGACCGACCGCAAGGATCCGGCGCGCGTCCACGGCGCGACGCGCTTCAATCTCTTCGAGGAGTCGATCCGCGTCCCCATGCTCGCCCGCTGGCCGGCGCGCATCCGCCCCGGCACGGTCGTGAGCGACCCGGTCTCCCATCTCGACTGGTTTCCGACCCTGCTGGAGGCGGCGGGCAAGGGGAGGGGGGGCGTCCCGGATTTGCGCGGACGCAGTCTGCTGCCGGCGATCGACGGGAGGCCGCTCGACGGCGACGACGCGATGTTTTTCCAATACGTGCACCTGCGCGGGCTGCGCACCCGGCAATGGAAGCTCGTGCGCGATTTCAAATCCGGACGCGACGAACTCTACGACCTGCTCAACGATCCCGCCGAGGTGACCAACCTGCTGCCGGCCCGCGACGAAGCCGCCGCGGCGGCCCACCGCGATCTGCTCGCGCGACTTGATGCGCGCATGCGTGCTATCGGGGACCGCGGGGATGTGGGCGGACCCGCGGCCTCCGAGCGCGAGTGAGCGTCTTACGATTACCCCATGAAAATTAGATCCCTCCGCTCCTTGGTGCACAGCTGGGTTGCCAGTGTCGTTTGCGTGGCGGCGGCAGCGGCGGCCGAAACGCGCCCTCCGAACTTCATCGTCATCATGCTGGACGATCTCGGCTACGGTGACCTTGGGAGCTACGGGAGCACGACCCTCAAGTCGCCCAACATCGATCGGCTCGCGGCGGAAGGGCTGCGTTTCACCGATTTCTACGCGAACAGCTGCAAGTGTTCGCCAACGCGGGCCGCCCTGCTCACCGGTCGCTATCCCGAGCGCAGCGGCGTCAACACGGTGTTTACTGGCGTCACCCACACCGCCGGCATGAGCCCGCAGGCGGTGACGTTTGCGCAGCCGCTCAAGCAGGCCGGCTATGCGACGGCCGCCTACGGCAAGTGGCACGTGGGCTACGCCCTCGAGGCGAATCCCAAGCGCCACGGCTTCGATGATTTTCGCGGCCAGCTCAGCGGAGGCATCAACTATTTCACGCATATCGATGCCGGCGGCCATCATGATTGGTGGCACAACGAGAAGCGCGTGCCCGAGCGCGGCTACGCCACTCACCTGATCACGGAGCACGCGGTCCGCTTCATCCGCGAGAACAAGCGCCGCCCGTTCTGCCTCTACGTGCCGTATCCCGCGGTCCACATCCCGCACATGGGCCCGGGCGATTCCGAGATCGTGCGCTACGACCAGTTCTACGGGCCGATCGGAAAATACCAGGAGCTTCTCACTGCGGCCGACGAGGGCGTCGGCCGGATCGTCGCGCAATTGCGGGCGGAGGGAATCGATCGCGACACCCTGATCTTTTTCACCTCCGACAACGGCGCCGACAAGCCTGGCAGCAACGCTCCGCTGCGCGGGTGGAAGGGCGAGATGTTCGAGGGCGGCATCCGGGTGCCCGGCATCGCCTGGTGGCCCGGTCGCATCGCACCGGGCCGTACCACTGCGCAGCGGGCAGCGACCATGGATCTGTTCCCGACGATGCTCGCCCTTTCCGGCCAGCCTTTGCCAACCGGCCGGGGCCGCGCGCTCGACGGCATCGATCTCTCGGCGCTGCTACTGCGCGACGCCCCACTGCCGGAGCGCCCGATCTTCTTTCGATTCCGCGAGTGGCGCGCGGCGCTCGACGGCCCGTGGAAGCTGGTGGCGTACGACAAGCAGTGGAACACGGACGGGCGCGGCAAGAACGTGCAAACCTACCTTTTCAATCTCGCCGACGATCCGCAGGAGAAAAACAACCTCGCTCCCGCCCGCCCTGCCGAACTGGCCCGGCTCGACGCGGCCTGGAACTCCTGGTGGCAGGACGTCGATACGGAACTGCAGCCTGCGTTGAAGTGGGCGCGCCTGCGGGTCGATCCCGCCGGCAAGCTCATCGACCGCGAGCGCCCCTGACCCCTCTGGCCTTCCCGACTCCGTTCCCTGCGCACCGAGACGCTGAATCGTGTCAGCTCGTTCCAGCCCATCCCCGCGTTGCGAAAAGCAATAACCCCCCCCCGCTCCATGAAGGCCAGCCCTGCCCCTGTTCCCGCGGGAAGTGCGCGACCGTGCGTCTTCCGCCTTCTGGCGCTTCTTTTTTTCGCTCCGCTTCCAGTCGTACTTTCCGGTGCAGAAGCCTCAACGGGTGATATCACCGGCCGCGTGCTCAATCGCGGCACGGGCGTTTACCTCGAAGGTGCAGAGGTTGCCCTTCCGGCCAGCGGCCTGCGCACTACGACCGATCGCGACGGAAGCTTTCGGATTTCCGCCGTCCCCGCCGGTCGCCACGACGTCGAGATCTTCTACACCGGCCTCAACCGCCAGAAGATGCCGATCACCCTCGTTGGCGGCGGCGTTGCGCAGCTATCCGTCGAACTCACCTCGGAGATTTACCAGCTCGAAAAGTTTACCGTGCAGGGCGAACGCGAGGGCAATGCCGCTTCCATCACCCGCCAGCGCAACGCGGATAATGTCGTCAACGTTGTCGCCACCGACGCGCTGCTCAATGTCGCCGACGGCAACATCGGCAGCTTTCTGCAGCGTCTGCCTGGCGTCGCTGCGTTCGCGCAGGAAGACGAGATCAACAGCGTGAGCATCCGCGGCGCCCCGGCGGCGTGGAGTTCAGTCAACATCGATGGGGTGCGCGCCTCCGCCGCCTACGGCGGCTCCGACATCACGCAGGGCCGGGCTGTCGAGGTCGGCCAGATGCCGGCGGAATTCGTCAAGGAAGTGGAGATCGTGAAGTCGCTCTCGCCGGACATACCCGCCGACTCCATCGGCGGCAGTGCCAACGTCATTACGAAATCCGCGCTGGATGTGAAGGGCTCGGTCCTCACTTACCGCGCCGCCGGCAATCTCAACACGTTTCGCGACGATGGCGCCCGGTGGACACCCACCGGCTCGTTCTCCTACCTGACCAAGCTCGGACCCGAGTCGCGCTGGGGCTTCGCGCTGTCCGGCACGTATTCGCAGACGAACAATTTTCGCGACCGCATCGAGATGAACCGACCGCAGGCGGACGGACGTAACACCCAGTTGCGCACCTTGGACGACGATTACCGCCGCATCCGTTCCGGTGGCGGCCTTAAGGTGGACTTCCGTCCGCGGCGCGGTTTCGACCTTTGGGCCGGCCTGCTGTACTCCTACTACTCGACCAGCCAGTATCGCACCGACTGGAATGTCACCGCGAACGCTGCCGTGGCCGACTATACCCGGGTCAGCCGTGCTCAGATCGAGGCCGGCACTCAACCGCGCACGGATGCCAACGCCGTCGCGGGAATCGCGCCGGGATTCACCGACACGTTCTCGGAAATGGTGCATGCGACCTTTGCCAACAACGAGAGCAAGATCACGCAGAACGTCCGCGGCTACAAGGTTGACGCCGGCGGGCGCATGGAATTCGGCGGCGGGCACAAGCTGGAGGCGCGGGCGTCCTATCACCCGTCACGCCATAAGTTCCGCAATGACGTCATGACCGCGACGCGCATCGGCGGGTTCGGCGTGAGCGTCGACACCTCGGCCGATCCGCAGCGCCCGGTGATTCGCCAGACCTACGGGTCGACGATCGGCGCAGGCTCCGATCTCACGACTTACACGGCACAGCGGCGTTTTCCCAACGACCGCTACAGCGAGGAGGAAATGACCCATGCCGGCCTGGATTGGCAGAAGCAATGGGCGGCGCGGTGGCCCTTGTTGCTGAAAGCCGGAGTGAGCTGGCGCGAGCAGTATCACACGATCGAAGTTTACCAGCCGAGCTGGAACTATGTCGGTCCGGATGGCGTCGCGGGGCGCAACGCGACGACCGGGCTGAACGACGACAACCTCGCGCAGTTCCTCCGCGGCGAACCCGGCTACGGTGTGTTCAACCATCTTTATCCGCGCCGCGATCAGTTCGACCTGCCGCGGTTCCTGGGGGCGTTTCGGCAGAATCCCGGCTGGTTCCGCGAAGTGGGCACCACGGTCGCGTCCGCCCCGAGGTTCAACGACATCACCGAGGACGTCATGGCCGGATATGCCATGGCGCGCGTGCGATTCGGGCCGCTCGGAGTCATGGGCGGTGTGCGCCGGGAGGAGACGGAGATTGTCGCCTCGGGCTTGGTCACCGATCCCCGTAACGCTTCGGTTCAGCGGGCGTCGCGCCAGGGCAGCTACGCCCGGAATTTCCCCAGCGTCCATCTCCGCTACGAAGCGCGGCGCGACCTTATTTTCCGGGCCGCCTACTCGACTGGCATCGCGCGGCCGAACTACGAGGCGCTCTATCCCAACACCACCGTATCCTACAACGACGCCACGGGGGTGAACACCGTGCGCTCCAACGATCCCGCGCTCGGACCCCAGTTCAGCAAGAGCTACGACCTCTCGGCCGAATACTACTTCGAGCCGGTCGGCGTGCTCTCGGCGGGTTGGTTTCGCAAGGACATCTCCGATTTCATCGCCACGGAAACACGCGAGGTCGGCAACGGTCCCGGGAACGGTTTCGGCGGCCTCTACGAGGGCTACAATTGGGTTACGTCGCGCAACTTCGGCGCCGCCATCATCGAGGGCTATGAGCTCAATTTTAGCCAAGTGGTGCGGGCGTGGCCCAGGGCCTTCGGCCGGCTCTCGGTTTTCGGCAACTACACCCGCCTCCGCACTTCGGGCGAATACGGCGCCGGCGTCGCCGAACTCGCGTTGTTCGTGCCGACCCTGGCCAACGCCGGAGTCACCTGGAACCTCGGCCGATTCGAAGCCCGCATCGCCGGCAACCGCAACGGCGGTTTTCTCCGCGCTTACAACGCCAATCCCGTGATCCGCCAGCACACCAGTCCAGTGGATACGTGGGACATCAATACCCAGCTCACGTTGAACCCGCGCCTCAGACTGTTCGTCGATGTGCGGAACATCTTCAACGATTGGGCCTATTGGTTCACCAACGGCGACCCGCAGCGCGTCAAGCAAAGTGAGGTCTTTGGCACGAGAGTCAGCGCCGGACTCAGCGGCCGGTTCTAGTCCCATGCGCGCGCTTCTCCTCTCTCTCCTCGCGGCGTTTCCCTTGCTCGCGGCGGCCGCCGACCGACCCAACATCGTCCTGATCCTCGCCGACGATCTCGGCCGCGGTGACCTGGGATGCTACGGGCAGACGAAAATTCAGACCCCGCGCATCGATGCGCTCGCGGCCGCGGGACTGCGTTTTACTCAGGCCTACGCCGGTTCCACCGTGTGCGCTCCATCACGGTGCAGTCTGATGACCGGTCTGCACAACGGACGTAACCGCATCCGCGACAATCTGCCTCACGGCGTCGCGCTGCGACCCGACGACGTGACCGTGGCGGAGGTGCTCAAGCAGGCCGGCTATCGCACGGCCGCCATCGGCAAGTGGTCGTTGGGTGATGCCGGCTCGTGGGGCGTGCCGAACGCCCAGGGGTTCGACTATTGGTTCGGAGAACTCAATCAGGACCTCGCCATTAACTACTATCCAGAATCGCTCTGGGAAAACGAGCGGGTGGTGCTCATGCAGGATTTGGTCCGGGTCGGCGACATCGGGAAAATGGTCGGCAATCGCGCCGGCGCCCGGGCGATCTATGCGCCCGACCGGTTTGCCGAGAAGGCGCACCGCTTCATCCGCGAGCACCGCGATCGCCCCTTCTTTCTCTACTTCGCGCTGACGCTTCCGCACTTCTCCGACCATCCGGCCGACTCTCCGGAGCATTTCATCGTGCCGGATGACATGCCCTACTCGGACCGCGACTGGCCGCAGAGCGCGAAAAATTACGCCGCGATGATCGCGCGCGTCGACCGCACCGTGGGTGGCGTGGTCGACTTGCTGCGCGAACTCGGCCTCGAGGACAACACGCTGGTCCTTTTCACGAGCGACAACGGCGCGTATCATCACCCGACTCCCCTCGAGTTCTTCCGCAGCAACGGCCATCTGCGCGGCCAGAAGCGTGACCTCTACGAGGGCGGTATCCGCGTGCCCCTGATCGCACGCTGGCCCGCCCGCATCCGGCCCGGACAGGTCAGCGATCACGTCACCGCTTCGTGGGATTTTCTGCCGACGTTCGCCGAATTGGCCGGGCTGCCGCGCCGCGAGGGCCTCGACGGGCTCTCGATCGCGCCGCTGCTGCTCGGCGCGCAGGCCACCCAACCCAGGCATGAGTACCTGTATTGGGATTTCGGACACGTTCGTTCGGCCTACCTCCAGGCCGTGCGGCTCGGCGATTGGAAAGGCGTCCGCCTGCGGCTCGACGCTCCGATCCAGCTCTTCGACCTCGCCCGGGACGAAAGCGAAACCCGCGATGTCGCCCGCGACCATCCGGCCGTCGTTGAACGAATCGCCGCCATTATGGCGACCGCACCGACCCCCAGCGCCGACTATCCCATCCTCTCACGCGCGCCCCGCCCTCCCTCATCCGGTGGCGCAAAGTGACCACCATACCATCCGCCGACCTTTCCCCCAGATGCGTGCTGCTCCGATTCCACTCCTGCTGCTGGCTTACCTCTTCGCGGCCGCCGCCACGACTTCGCCCGTCGCAGCGTCGCCGCTCGTCGCCCAGCGCTTCATCTACGAGACGGCGCCGTTTCCTCAATGCCACGCGTCGACGATCGTGCAGGCGACCGATGGCGGATTGGTAGCAGCTTGGTTTGGCGGCACGCGCGAGTCCCATCCCGACGTCGGCATCTGGATCTCTCGGTTCGAACAGGGGCGCTGGAGCATTCCGGTCGAGGTGGCCAATGGTGCTCAGCCCGACGGCACCCGCCATCCCACGTACAACCCGGTGCTTTTTCAGCCTGCGCAGGGACCGCTCACGCTCTTTTACAAGGTTGGATCCAGTGTCTGGACGTGGTGGGGCATGCGAATGACTTCCAATGACGGCGGCCGCACTTGGAGCCGGCCCGAGCCTCTTGCGGGCGGCATCGCGGGGCCGAGCAAGAACAAGCCGTTGCAGATGCCCGACGGCACGGTCGTCGCCGGGAGCGAGACGGGCCCGCGTTCGAAACCCCACGAATCGCTTTGGCGGCTTCACTTTCTGCGCAGCGAAGACGCGGGCCGCTCCTGGTCGATGGTTGGCGGCGTCGCCCATGGGGCGGTGGTGTCAGCCCTGCAGCCCACTTTGCTGCCTTTGGGCGGGCAAGCCTTGCTCGCGCTCGGGCGCACCCGGCAGGGCCGCATTTTCGAAGTCCGCTCAGAGGATGCCGGGCGTACCTGGGGCGAAGTCCGTCTATCCGAGCTGCCCAACTCCAACGCCGGCATCGACGCCGTTAAGCTCCGGGACGGCCGGTATCTCCTCGTCTACAATCATTCCGAATCCAAGCGCTACCCTCTCAACGTAGCGATCTCAACGGACGCGCGGACTTGGCGCATGGCACTCACGCTTGACGACGCTCCCAACACCCACGGGTACGCTTATCCCGCCGTGATCCAGTCGCGCGACGGATTGGTGCACATCACCTACACCTGGGATCGCGCCCGCATCCGCCACGCCATCATCGACCCCTCGGCACTCTGATGCCCGGAGGCAATTTCAGCCCTCGGCCTGATACAGCGCTCGAGGCCAATGCAGAACCCAGAACCCCAACCCCACCGATCCCATGCCAGATTTCCCTATTTCACGTTTCGGTTCGACGCTGATCCTTGCGGGTTTGCTCCTGATCGGCGTGCTGTCGCCCCTTGCCGCCGCCGAGGCGGCCACCGGCGCGATTGCCGGCCGGGTGCTCAACCGCGGCACCGGTGTCTACCTGGAAGGCGCTGAAGTCACCGTGCTGCCCGCCGGACTCCGCACGATTACAGAGCGCGACGGCTGGTTTCGCCTCTCGAATGTCCCGTCCGGTCGGCATGAAGTGCAGGTCTTCTACACCGGCCTGAGCCGTCAGACCCAGGCCTTGACCGTTGCGGCGGGTGCCACCGTCGACCTCGTCATCGAACTCACGTCAGACGTCTACCAGCTCGCGACGTTCACCGTGCAGGGCGAACGCGAGGGCAACGCGGCGTCCATCACGCGTCAGCGCATCGCGGACAACGTCATGAACGTGGTTTCGATGGAAGCCATGGGCAATGTGGCCGACGGTAACATCGGCACGTTTCTCCAGCGCCTGCCGGGCACGGCAGGAATCCTCGCGAACGACGACGTCACCGGCCTCGCGGTTCGAGGCACCCCACCGTCCTGGAACTCCGTGAACGTCGATGGGGCCCGTTCCTCCTCTGCCTACGCCGATACCGACCTCACCAACGGGCGGGCCCGCGCAGTGACGCTGGATCAGATCCCGGCCGACTTCGTCAAAGAGGTAGAACTCATCAAGGCGCCAACGCCGGATGTTTCCGCCGACTCGATCGGCGGCACGGCCAATCTCATCACCAAGTCCGCCCTGGACCTGAAGGAGCGCTCGCTGACGTTCCGGGTCGGATCCAACTACAACACCTACCGCGAAAAGCAGCCGGACTGGACGCCCACGGCGTCACTGACCTATCTGACCAAACTCGGTGCGGGAGAGAAATTCGGACTCGGACTTTCGGGCACCTACACCGAAGTGAACAATTTCCGGGATCGCGTGAATATGAACCGGAATCAAAGCGATGGTCGAAACGTCCAGTTTCGCGTCCTCAACGACAACTACACCCGGATCCGGTCCGGCGGCTCGGTGAAACTCAACTATCGCCCGCGTACCGGAGTCGACCTCTGGACCGGCGTGCAATACTCCTACTACTCTGGTCAACAGTCCCGGACGGACTGGAACATCAGCGGTAATGTCAACGTCGCTGACTATGCCCGCGTGAGTCGCGCGCAGATCGAAGCCGGCACGCAGCCGCGCACCACCGCCAATGCCGTTGCCGGTGTCGCTCCGGGGTACACCGATACCTCCACCGAAATCCTGCACGCCAACTTCGTAAACACCGAGGGCCGTATCGTCCGGCACTTTCGCAATTGGAAGTTCGACGGCGGCCTCCGTTGGAAGCTTGGCGCCGGCCACGAACTTTCCGCGCAGGCCTCCTTCAGCCCGTCGGAGAACGCTGTGATCTTTGAAAACATGACCGTCACGCGCGCCGGCGGATTCGGGCTGCAAATCGACACCACCGCGAACCGCCAGCGACCGGTGATTCGCCAAACCTACGGGCCCTCGATCGACGCGGGCGGCAGCCTCGACACCTATACCGCGAACCGAACGGTGAACAACGATCGCTACGGCGAGGAGGAGGTCGCGGACGTCAAGTTGGACTACAAGCGCGACTGGAGGGGACTACGCGTACCGCTTCACTTCAAGGTCGGGGCGAACTGGCGCGAACAGTACCACAGCATCCGGTTCTACCAGCCGAACTGGAACTATGTGGGACCCGACGGCGTCGCGGGTCTGAATCCGGCCACCGGCCGCAACGACGACAATCTGGCCCAATTCAGGGACCCGGCCCCAGGGTACGGGATCTTCAACAACTACTACCCGGGCCGCGATAAGTTCAATTACGCGGCGTTCATGGAGACGTTCCGACAGAACCCCGGCTGGTTCCGGCCGGTGGGCACCTCGGTGAGCGCGCGACCCACCTTCAACGACATCACCGAGGAAGTGACGTCCGCCTACGGCCTTTCGCGGGCGCAGTTCGGAAAGCTTAGCGTCCTCGGCGGCGTCCGTTTGGAGCGGACCAATGTCACCGCCTCGGGCAATCTGAACGATCCGCGCAACACCGCTCGGAACCGCATCGAGCAATCCGGCAGCTACACTGACACGTTTCCCAGCCTGCACTTCAAGTACGAGCCGCGGCGTGGCGTGGTGTTGCGCGCCGCCTATTCGACTGGCATCGCTCGGCCCGACTTTGACGACCTGTATCCCAGCACGACCGTCACCTATAACGACGCGCTTGGTACCGGCGTCGTCCGCGCCAATGATCCCGGCCTTTCGCCGCAATATAGCCAGAACTACGATCTGTCGGCGGAGTACTATTTCGAGCCGGTCGGCGTCTTTTCCGTCGGCTGGTTCCGCAAGGATATCGACAACTTCATCGCTTCGCAGACCCGGGTGATCGAGGGTGGCGCCGATAATGGCTTCGACGGCCAGTACGAAGGCTTCAACTGGATCACGACGCGCAACTACGGCAGCGCCAAGATTCGTGGCTTCGAGGTGAACTACTCGCAGCAATTGCCGATGCTGCCGAAACCGTTCCGCGCCACCTCGCTCTTTGCCAACTACACCTGGCTGAAAACGGCGGGTGAGTACGGAAGCGGCATCACCGAACTCGCCCAGTTTGTTCCCCGAGCGGGTAACGCCGGACTTTCGACCAGGATTGGCCGGTTCGAGCTGCGCGTAGCGTACAACTACAACGGTGGGTACCTCCGCAATTTCAATCCCAACGTCTTTGTCGCCCAGCGCAACAGCGCGGTCGAGATGTGGGACGCCAACGTACAGTATTCGATCAGCCCCCGTCTGAAGCTCTACCTCGACGCGCGCAATCTCTTCAATAAATGGCCGAATTGGTACACGGGTAATGACCCGTCGCGTGTGGTGATGAGCGAGGTCTTCGGCACCCGGGTGAGCCTTGGACTCAGCGGACGTTTCTGAGCGGGTTCGCTCGACTCTGACCGTCCCTCCCCGATGAAGCGCTCCCGACCTCGTCCAACTTCGCCTGGCAGGGGATGGCCACAGCAGGTTGGCGGCGTCTGGTCGCCTATCCTAGCGGTTGTCAGGACCGTGGCCTTGCCGTTGGCGCTGGCGTTTTCGCCCCTCTGGTCCGCGCCGGTCGACTTCGACCGCGAGGTGCGTCCGATTCTGTCCGACAAGTGCTTCCACTGCCACGGTCCCGACGAGACCGGCCGCAAGGGCAAGCTCCGCCTCGACACGGCCGAGGGCTCCCGCCGCGAGAAGGACGGTGTGCGCCCTGTCGTTCCCGGCAGCAGCGCAACGAGCGAACTTATCCTGCGCATCACGAGTCGCGAGGACGACGAGGTCATGCCGCCGCCCGAGTCGAAGCTCGCCCGCCTCACGCCGGCCGAAGTTGGGATCCTTCGCCGCTGGATCGATGAGGGGGCGGAGTATCGCGGGCACTGGGCCTTTGAAAAACTCGCGCCCGTGATGCCGCCCGCCTCCGCGCCGCATCCGATCGATGCCTTCGTCCTCGCCAAACTAGCGCCCGCCAAGCTCCACCTCGCTCCCACGGCCGACCGCGCCACGTTGATCCGCCGCGTCACCTTCGACCTCACGGGCCTGCCGCCGACGCCCGCCGAGATCGCGACGTTCGTGGCGGACACCTCGCCCGACGCCTACGGCCGTCTGGTGGACCGATTGCTGAAGTCCCCGCGCTACGGCGAACGCATGACGGCCGATTGGCTCGATGTCGCGCGCTACGCCGACAGCTACGGCTTCCAAGTCGACCGCCCGCGCGACATGTGGCCTTGGCGCGATTGGGTGATCAACGCGTTCAACCAAAACCTGCGCTGGGACCAATTCGTCACGTGGCAGATCGCCGGCGACCTCCTGCCCGACGCGACTGACGAGCAGCGACTCGCCACCGCCTTCAACCGCCTGCACCCGCAGGAGGCCGAGGGTGGCTCCATCGAGGAGGAGTATCGCATCAACTACGTGAACGACCGCGTGACGACCTTCGGCACTGCGTTTCTCGCGCTTACCCTGGAGTGCGCGCGTTGCCACGACCACAAGTTCGACCCGATCCCGCAGAAGGATTTCTACGCGCTCGGCGCCTTCTTCCAGAACATCGACGAGGCCGGCCTCTACTCCTTCTTCACGCCGTCCGCGCCCACGCCCACGATGTGGCTGCAGGACGACGCGCAGAAACGGAACTATGCCGCCGCCGTCTCCGTCGCGCAGCGCGAGGAGCAAAAGCTCGCCGCGCTTCGTGACACGCGCCGCGCCGCCTTCGACTCCTGGCTCGCGGAGAACGCCAACGCGCCCGTTGCCCTGGGGAGTGAACTCGCCCGCTTCAGCTTCGACCAGCGCGACGCCGTGCCGCCGCCGCCCGGCAAAGCCAAGGGCAAGGCGGCCCCGCTCGCCGACGCTCCCCCGGTCGCGCAACCTCCCACGGAACCTGGTGCCGACACCGAGAAACTCGTCGGCGCCGGCCGCTTCGCGAGCGCGGTCAAGCCGGGGGAGTTTGCCGTCACGCCGAAAGAAAACGAGTCCGTGCCCGGCCGCGCCGGCCTCGCCGTCAAGCTCACCGGCGACCACCCGATCAAAACCGAGCTCGGCAATTTCCACCGCCACGATCCGTTCTCGATCGCGCTGTGGATTCAGACGCCCGACGTGAAGGAGCGCGCGGTCGTGCTCCACCGCTCGCGGGCGTGGACCGACGCCGCGAGCCGCGGTTACGAGCTGCTCATCGAGGAAGGGAAACTGAAATGGTCCCTCATCCATTTCTGGCCCGGCAACGCGATCTCGGTTCGCGCGACGGAGCGCATGCCCGTTGGTGAGTGGGTTCACGTCACGGTGACCAACGCCGGCTCGAGCCGCGCCGCCGGGCTCCGGGTCTTTGTCAACGGAGAGCCCGCGGCCACTGAAGTCATCCGCGACGAACTCGTGAAAGACATCACGGGCGGGGGCGGTGACTTTATCACGATCGGCGAGCGTTTCCGCGACCGCGGCTTCAAGGGCGGGCTCGTCGACGACCTGCGTGTCTTTGGCCGCGCGCTCACGCCACTCGAAGCGCGCGAGGTTTTCGCGCCCGGCTCCGCGGCCACCGGCGGCCGCGAGGCACGTTTCGAACACTACCTTGCCAATCACGACGAACCGTGGCGCGTCCAAGGCGCAGCGCTCCTGGCCGCGCGCGCCGCCGTGACCAGGCTCGCCGACGAGGCCAGGGAAATCATGGTCATGCGCGAGCTGCCGGCGCCCAAGCCCGCCTACGTCCTCAAGCGCGGCGAGTATGACCAGCGCGGTGCTCGAGTGACGGCGGATACGCCGTCGGCCTTGCCGCCGTTTCCGGCCGATCAGCCGCGCAACCGTCTCGGCCTCGCGCGCTGGCTCACCGACCCGCGCCACCCGCTGCTCGCGCGCGTGACGGTGAACCGCTTCTGGCAATCGTTCTTCGGCCGCGGCCTCGTGAAGACCGCCGACGATTTCGGCACCCAGGGCGAGCGCCCCGAGTATGCGGCGCTGCTCGACTGGCTCGCCGGCGAATTCGTCCGCACCGGCTGGGACGTGCAGGCGCTGCTCAAGACCATCGTCACGTCCGAGACCTACCGGCAGCGCAGTTTCGTCTCGCCGGAGAACGCCACCGACGATCCCGAGAACATCCGCCTCGCGCGCGGCCCGAGCCACCGTCTGCCCGCCGAGATGATTCGCGACCAGGCGCTCGCGGCGAGCGGACTGCTCGTCGAAAAAATCGGCGGACCGCCGGTCTTCCTCTACGACCACCCCGAGTCGTTCAAGCCCGAGCCCGCCGGCCAGGGCGAGGCCCTCTACCGGCGCAGCATCTACACTTTCTGGCGGCGCAACGGCCCGGCCCCCGTGCTCGAGGCCTTCGACACGCCCAACCGCACGGTCTGCGTCGCGCGCCGCGACACCACCAACACCGCGCTTCACGCCCTCGTGCTGCTCAACGCCACGCAATTCGTCGAGGCCGCCCGCGTGATCGCCGAGGAGCTGCTCCGCGCGCACGCCGGCCGCGACGACGCGCTGATCTCGCAGGCGATGCTCCGCCTCACCGGCCGCGCGCCCGACGCCGCGGAGCAACGCATTCTCGCGCGCCTGCTCACGGAGCAGCGCGCGCGTTTCACGCAGTACCCTGCGCAGGCCGCTGGTTATCTGAAGATCGGAGCGAAGCCCGCCGACTCCACGCTGCCCGCCCCGGAAATTGCCGCCATCGCGACGCTCGTGAACACGCTCATGAATCACGATCTATTTTCGGTGAAACGATGAACGCCATTCCGCCTTGCATCACTCCAGTTTGTCGTTCGGAGCGCAGCGAAGAATCCACGCGGAGCCTGCCCAGCGTTCTCGCGTGCCTGAACTTTTTGCCGTCGCCACGATAACAAGAAGGGTGAACTGCGTCCCTATGATTTGCCTGCCATGAAACCCACTTCCGCTCCCGCCTCCCTCTGCACCGGCGGCGACCCGTGGTATGCGATGAGCCGCCGCGAGTGCCTCAATCGCCTCGGGCTCGGCCTCGGTGGCATTGCTTTGGCGGAGTTGCTCGGCGGCCGGGCTCGGGCCGCGACCGCCGATGCGCCCGTGCTCGGCAAGCCGCACTTCGCCCCCAAGGCGAAGCGAATCATCTATCTGTTCCAGTCGGGCGGGCCCTCGCAGCTCGATCTCTTCGACTACAAGCCGCTTCTCAACCAGCGCCACGGCGAGCAGCTGCCCGACACCGTGCGCGGCGGCCAGCGGCTCACCGGCATGTCGGGCAACCAAAGCTCGATTCCGATCGCCGGCTCGCCGTTCAAGTTTGCGCAGCACGGCCGTGGCGGCGCGTGGGTGAGCGACCTCCTCCCGCACACGGCGAAGATGGCGGACGAGTTGTGCTTCGTGCGCTCGATGTTCACCGAGTCGATCAACCACGGGCCGGGCGTGACGTTCATGCAGACGGGCTCGCAGATTCCGGGGCGGCCAAGCTTCGGCGCGTGGCTCGACTACGGCCTCGGCAGCGAGCGCGAGAATCTCCCGGCGTTTGTGGTCCTCATCACGAAGGACAAGAAGGGCCAGCCGCTGATGTCGCACCTGTGGGGCGCGGGTTTTTTGCCGGCAAAGCATCAGGCGGTGCGCTTCCGCTCCGGCGCCGATCCCGTGCTCTACCTGCGCAACCCCGAGGGCGTCTCGCCCGAGGGCCGCCGTCTGGCACTCGACCGGCTGCGCGAGTTGCACGAGCACCAGTTCGCCGGCACGCCCGACGCACTTATCAACGCGCGCATCGCGAACTACGAGACGGCGTTCAACCTCCAGACCAGCGTGCCCGAGGTGACCGATCTCACGAACGAGCCCGCGCACGTCGTCGACAGTTACGGGCCCGACGCGCGCACGCCGGGCACCTATGCAGCCAACTGCCTGCTCGCGCGCCGCCTCGCCGAGCGCGGCGTGCGTTTCATCCAGCTCTACCATCAGGATTGGGATCACCACGGCAGCCTGCCCGGGGGCATCAAGCGCGAGTGCGCGCAGACCGACCAGGCCTCTGCCGCGCTCGTGGCCGATCTCAAGCAGCGCGGGCTGCTCGACGACACCCTCGTCGTTTGGGGCGGCGAGTTTGGCCGCACCAACTACAGCCAGGGCCTGATGACCGCGGGCAACTTCGGTCGCGACCACCACCCGCGCTGCTTCACGATCTGGATGGCCGGCGGCGGCGTGAAGGGTGGCCACATCCACGGCGAGACCGACGAGTTCGGCTACAACATCACCAAGGACCCGGTCCACATCCACGACTTGCATGCAACGATTCTGCACCTCTTCGGCGTGGACCACGAGCGGCTGACCTACCGTTTCCAAGGTCGCCGTTATCGCCTCACCGACGTACATGGGCATGTCGTGAAGGAAGTACTCGCGTAGCTTCTTTCCTCGGCTTTTCGACCTGGCGGAGTTCGCGCCATTTCTTCAGAGCGGGATTCCCGGCCGCGTTTTTCCCGAGTTGATGTTTTGCCGGCTCGCGGTCCGCTGTGCGGTTTTGACCGATGACGAACGTTCCGGGCAGCGAAGTGGCTCGGGCAGCGGTTTAGTGGGCGTCGACTTCCCCTGCATCAGGCGGTCATCTTTTTCTACATCTACTCCAAGGCTAAATCGGAGAATCTCACCCCGGATCAGGAAAAGCGACTGAGGGCCGCGGTCGAAACCATCAAACGAGAATTCAGACATGGAAACCAAGGACATTGAGTTCAACGCCGACGACTTGGTCGGCAGCGTCGGGGCCTTCGCCCAGCATTTGACGGGTAGCCGCGAAAAACAGCATCAAGATGTCCCGCGATCTTTATCGTTTTCGCGCTCCAGGCGGACTCTTCGCTCGTCCGCTCTGATTGAACAAGGCTTGGTATGACCTGGTTCCTCGCGCAGGTATTGGTTGATGCGAGAGCGCCAGCCGATGCTGCTGGCTGCTTCCGTGCTAGCGGGGTGAATCGGCGCGAGAACGCGCCGAGAGGAGCCGGCGATGAGGCTCCTTTTGCTTCGGTTTGGTGCTGAAATTCGTGTCGCGCGCGCCCCGGTTTTGCTCGCGAGCGCCGCGTGCCGTGGTGTCCATGCGACCCGAGCGGGAGGGCCGTCGGCGGCGAAGAACAAGCGAAGGCGGGTTCCCTTTAGGGTGCCTTCGTTTGTTCTGTTCGCGCAGCGACGACGCCGATGGCGGGGCCCGCCAGCAGGGACACCACGGTTCGCGCCGCTCGTGCTGGATTGCGCGCCTTCACGCGCTCGCCTGCCTTATGAACTCATAAGGGTTTTGCGTCTTGAAGAGAATGACAGATTGAGGGGGCGGAGACGGGGCGGCTCGGCTTCGCCTGGAGGATGTCGAATGGGCGTGTCGGTCGAACGTGCGGGCACACGGCGCCTGACGGAACGGCGGCTCAAGGCGGAAAGGTGAGCAGGGCGGCGCGGGCGTCAGTGGACGCGCTGCCGGCGGGAGTGGCGGCGGCTGGGCACTTCGCTGCGGTTTATCCCGACGAAGGCGGCCCGACGGCCCCGACCGGTTCGGGGCGCGGGGGTGCATGCAGCCATCCCTGTGTCCGACGCTCCCCAATACTCGGTAGAGGACCACCGTTGTCGCGGGCGGGGGCGTTGCATCATGGCACGGCAATGATCACGGTGGGCATCATTCGCAACGGCGGGACGTATCTGTCTCACCATCTCCGCAAGAACGATTATTGGGCCGAGGGCGAGGCGCAGGTCTGCGGTCAGTGGATCGGTCAGGCGAGCGCGCGGCTCGGGCTCGAAGGCGCCGTGGCGGAGGGGCCGTTTGACGCGCTCCGTTTGAATCGCGATTGGCGGACGGGAAAGCGCCTGACGGCGCGCGCCAACAAAGCGAAACGCATGGCGCTCTTCGATGTTCAGATTTCCGCGCCGAAAGACGTGAGCGTGCTCGCGTTGCTCGGTGGCGACGAGCGCGTGCGCGAGGCGTTCGTCGCCTCGGTGCAAACGATCCTCGGTGAAATGGAACGGTTCGCCGCGGTGCGCGAACGGCGCGGCGAGGCCCGCGGCACCGAGGCCTTTCGGCTCACGGGAAACTTTGTCGGGGCGATGTTCGTGCACGACGCCAGTCGCGACCTCGATCCCCAGCTTCACGTCCATGCCGTCCTAGCCAATGCAACGTGGGATGCGGAGCGATCCCGGTGGATGGCGCTGCAACATGCCGAGATGATCCGCGCCTCGCCGTACCTGCGCCAGGCGTTTTATCGGGAACTGGCGGGTCGGCTGCGTCGGCTCGGTTACGAGTCGCACGAAATGAGTGCGACCGGGTTCTCGATCCGCGGCGTCGAGCACCTGCGCGAGCGCTTCTCGAAACGAGCGCGCGAGGTGAGGGCGTTGACCGAAGCGTTCTCGCTGAAAAAGGGTCGTCTTGCGACGAAACGCGAGATCGAGGTGCTCGTGCGCGAATCGCGCGCCAGGAAGATGGTCGAAGTGACCACGCCCGAGGTTCGCGCCCGGCAGCGGGCCGAGCTCACGTCCGAAGAATATCGGCTATTGGATGCGTTGGTGCGGCAGGCGAGGGGACAGGGTTTGTCGGAGGAATCGTCGTTGTCGCACGCGGAGGCGACGCGCGTCCTCGACGCTGCGATCCGGCATGTCTTCGAGCGCCGCAGCGTCGCGCGGGAGGGCGAAGTCCTGAGCGCGGCGCTCGAACTCCATCCCGACGTGGCCGATTGGCGGTCCGTGCGCTGGGCGCTCGAGGGGCATGCCGACGTGATCCGAACGAATGGCGAAATGACGTTGCGATCGATCCGGCAGGAGGAGGCGGCGACGGTAAGGCGGGTGCAGTCCGGGCGGAACACGCAGCGGCGGCTCGGCCAGGCGGACGCGCTTCCCGCGTCCCTGACCCGTGGGCAGCGCCGCGCCGCCCGGGCGCTCGCCGCGAGCAGGGACTTCGTGAGCCTGCTCGTGGGCGATGCCGGTACGGGGAAAACGACGGTGCTGCTGGCGATCGAGGAGGTGCATCGCGCCGGCGGCGGCATGCGATTTCTGCCCTTGGCGCCGACGACGCGGGCGCGCGATGCCCTGGCGGAGTCGGGCTTCGCCGAAGCCGACACGGTGCAGCGTTTCCTCGTGAGCGACGCGCTCCAGGCCAAGTCCGAACGCCGCGTAGTGCTGGTCGACGAAGCCGGGCTGTTGTCGACCCACCAGCTCGAACGCCTGACGTTCATCGCGGAGGAGCGGCAAGCGCGGCTGCTGCTGGTCGGTGACATCAAGCAGCACTACAGCGTGCAGCGTGGCGATGCGCTCCGGCACGTCATCGTGCACACGCACACCCCCGCGGTGCGGCTGGCGGAGGTTTTGCGCCAGCGCGAGGAGTCGGATCGCCGGTTGAGTCGGCTGCTGGCAGCCGGCGAAGTGGGGGAGGCGTTCCTTTACGCCGAGCGCCAAGGGATGATCGAGGAGACTGGTGACGACGAGGCGTTGTTCGCGGCGGCGGCCGAGCGGTACGCGCGCAATCTCGCCGGGCAGGTCGAAACGCTGGTCGTGATCCCGTTCTGGGAGGAGATCGAGCGATTCAACGGACACGCCCGAAGCGCTCTGCGCCGAGCGGGATTGCTCGGTGAGGCCGAGGTGGTCCGTGAAGCCGTGAAGCCGCTTTCCTGGACACACGAGCAGAAGCAGCACTGGGATCAGTATCGCACGGGCGACCGGTTACTCTTCGTGCGCGACACGCGGTGCTTTCGGCGCGGCTCCGCGGTGGAGGTGGTGGAGATTCTGCCGGATGGTTTGCGCGTCCACGGCGACCGGGGGCGCATCGCGATGATCACGCGCAAGCAGCGCGGAGCCTTCGAGGTCGGCCGTGCTGAGCGGCTTCCGCTTGCGGCCGGGGATCGGTTGTTGATCCGCGGGCGGGAGGAAACGCAGGGATTTGCCAACGGTGACTTCAAGCAGGTGGCGTGGGTGAATCCGGACAGCAACGAGGTGGTGCTGACGGATGGCCGTCATCTGCCCGTCGATTTCAGAGCGTGGACCTACGGTCACGCCGTCACCGCGTATCGGGCCCAGGGCAGCACGGCCGAAGAGTCGCTCCTAGTCCTGGGAGAAGCCGCGGCCCGGTCGCTCGTACAGCGGCAGTTCTACGTGGCGAACACGCGCTATCGCGGAACGCATCGCATCTTCGTTTCCAGCCGGCAGCAGGTGCTCGCCCGGCTGCAGCAGCCGGACCTCGGCCGTGAACTCGCGACCGAGTTCGTCGCTCGCCGGCGGATCGCGCTGCGCGCCCTGATGTCGTGGCGACGGCTGCCCCGGGTGTTGGAGAACCTCAGGCTGGCGATTTGGGCGGCGGTGCAGGAGCGCCGTGGCAGGCAGGAAAACGTCAGCCAGCGCACGGAGGTATGAGATGAACACGCCACGCAGACCGAAAATGTTCTTCGAGGAGGCTCCGCGCCCCACCGGGGTGACCTTCGACGATGGTCGGCAGAATCGCTGGAATCTTCCCTGGATGCGTTTTGCGCACGCCGAGTGGGACTATCCGGATCCCGCGACGATCCGCGTGGAGATTGGCGACTGGCAGGTCGTGCTCACCGGGCATAACCTGGAGCCGCTGTTCGCCGCCATCGAACGCGGCCAGCTCTTGCGCGTGCGGGCCCAGCCGGAGTTCGCCGATGACCCCGCGCACGACGGCGACGTGTACGTCACGAGCATCCGTTTCGTCCATCTGGACGCGCTGGCGAGAAACCGCCGGCGCGGCGCCTAGTTAAAGCTTCCGTTCGAAGAGTGAAGCCGGCCGTCAGGCTGTATCCACCAATGCGATTCACCCAGATCAAAGGAGAAAACATGAACACCGAACTCCCCATTTCGACGCCCCGCGACGGTGCGCCGCATCGCGTTGAATTTTTTCGGCTGCCATCGCCCGGCCAGCGCGACCCGTTCTTCGGGCTCTCGCGCGGGTGGTACTACAAGGCCGCCGCCGCCGGTGAGATTCGGATGGTCGCGATTCGCAGTCGGGGAGCGGTGCGCGGCGTCCGCCTGGTGGTCTACGACTCCGTCTTGAGCTACATCCGCCGTTCGATGGGAGAGTCGCCCGTCGCGTAAGCCTGGCTTGCGCGGGTGGCACGGGAGGTTCTCTTTTGTGGCATGCCTTCCACGGCCCTCTTGCGAGCCCGCATCGATCCACGCCGAAAAGCCCGGGTGGAAAAGATCGTCGACCGACTCGGTCTTACGCCCACGCAGGTGTTGAACATGTTTTACGCCGAGATCGAACGGCGGAACGCGATCCCGTTTCCGGTGGCGGTCGAGGACAACAGCGACGTGGTGCCACCGATCGAACACGGCGCGCGGGTTTGGGGTGGACTGGATCAGGAAGATTTTTCTCATTTGGTTAGCGATGGATTTCGTCTCCGATGAGGAAAAGCTTACGCGTAAGCTCGGCCGCATCAGTCCGGGGCAGCTCGAGCAAGTGAAGGCGGCACTGCGTTACGCCCTGGAACTCTGAACAGTCGTCGGCGCTCTGATTTTCAACGTGCACGCTTCCGCGACGGATTCTCTCAATGGATGTCTGGCACTCTCCGTGACACCGTTTTTCAAAATCCGAAAACTAGGTCAGAATTGGGTCAGTGGATTTTCGGCGATCGGTTCGCCGGAAATGGAAAACCCGCTGCTCCTTGCGGAGCAGCGGGTTAAAGTGGTGGCTCAGCCCGGAATCGAACCGGGGACACGAGGATTTTCAGTCCTCTGCTCTACC
>SXGQ01434823.1_pt1 | contig 32281 bp, 27 predicted proteins | sample 3178371 | NCBI WGS metagenome assembly SXGQ01 (sample SAMN11356859, study PRJNA531348) | freshwater metagenome | isolation source: freshwater sample F1-20 | place: China: Fuxian Lake, Yuxi | collected 2017-12-25
ATATGGGAATGAATCTGCAGGACTTGTCGCCGCATGCACTCCCTTGCACTGTTGGCATACGCCGCGAACATGTCCATCCAACCATGCAACATTTGTGCATCCTTGGTGGCGAAATGCTTGGGCGCCGGCGTAGACAATTCCCAGATCCATTTCGACGGACGCACTCGGCGCGCGCATAAATTTATTTGCGCCGCCTTGCCAACCGCCATCGCCAAAGAGGGCCGTTTCAGCGGGGCGGTTGTGCTGACTGACCGTCAAGCCCCGACGCGCGTTTTTCCAACCGCTCAATACTCGACCATCGTCTCCCGTGATTGGCCACGAACCTTCCGCACCGATGAATGTGGTGTTGTAATTGAAACCTGTATATGGATCCGCGCCAAAAGTACTCGACCCGATAAATGAAGGACATTGCTGAACTTGAAATGGATGGTCGGTGAAAGACCATAGTGGTCCAGGACGCACTTGGCCATTTGGCTCTTGCACGAAGTCCCACGCAACGGTGCGAACACCCGAAGATGTCATTTCAAAAAGTATCGCTGGCGGAAAGACTCCTCGAAATACATTTGAGTATGACTGCGCGGCAATCGAAAGTTGTCGAAGTCTTGTGGCACATTCGCTGCTTCGACTGCTCTCGCGCACACTCTTCAACCCAGGCATCGCAATCGAAGCGAGCAGTGTGATGATGCCCATCGTGACCAACAGTTCAATAATGGTGAACGCTCGCCGCAACATTCAGGCGCTCCATCCAGCCAAGATTGCGGCAAGATCCAAACCATCGACAAGTCCACTGTGATCAATATCCGCCGCCGAGGATGCGGTGCCAAATGCAGTCAGAACTGCGGCAAGATCCGCGCCATTGACAAGCCCATTTCCGTCGATATCCGCGGGATTCCCGCTTGAACGAACCCGCGCAATCGCATCGATTTCCACATTCGGATGAAAACCAGTTGGGACGATAAATCGAACCGCAATCGCTTGGGTCAATCCGACGCTTGCAAGATCGACTCCCGCGCCTCCCGCCGATCCGTCATAGATATCCACAAGTTCGCCGTATGTTTTTCCTGAGAGCGACGCTGCGGTCCACACGGGATTCACGGGAGTATGTGGATCACTCGCAATCACGCCGTTTGTTTGTGAATGCGCTGGAGCATCGACCCAACCCATCGTGGGGCAAAGTCCATCCGCAAAAACATTTGGAATCGTCATCCAGTTGATTCCATCCGCGGAAACTTGAATCGTGCCGCCATCACTGGCGAGAGACCCAACGACTCCGCTTGGAAATGCGGCGTCAGTGAAAAAAGAATTTCCAAACACGATGAAGTCAATCCCAAATGGATTGTTCGCTTGATCGCGCAGTGGGGGATCGAAACCCAGAGTCAGTTGTCCACCCGCACCAATCGAAACAATTTCATTTGTGCCAAAGCACGGATAAAACGGAGTGACTGCACCTGGAGCGATTCCCTCTCCAGTAAATCTTTCGGGAGGTCCCAAGGCAACAAGAGGATTCGTATAACCATTTGCAGGATTTGAACCAGCGACATACGAGAGGACTGTGTTTGCAAAGTCTCCCGCACTTGTCTGCAATGCGACCAAACCGAATGAAACAAATATCGCAATGGCGATACGAAACAAGAAACAGTTTATGAATGACATATTGAAATGTTTGAAACCGGCGTGACGCACCGTGATCCCTAGTCGCGAGGGGACGGCGCAAAGTGAAAGCAGGTCTTCCGACTTCGGGCACCCGAACCTGCCTTCCCGGATATTGCAAATGCAATTTCCAGTGGCATCGCTGGTTCGGGCTGGGGAGAAAAATCCTCCACCCGTTACGGCGGCGCGTCCGTGGCGGATTTTCACCGCCTTCCCTCGCAGAATGAGTGGCGCCAGCCATCCACGCTACGCCTCGGCTCACGAGTGCCGAGGATCTATCACGCCTTTGACGATACCAAAATCATTGACTGTGATCGTTGCACGGAGCGCATGAATGCGCTACTTTTACCCATTCCCATGTTCGATCGAGCCAAAGGCTCGTTTCATTCAAGTCCGCTAGGAGCAGAATTCAATTGTTTGACCAAATACTTCGTTCCTTCACGATCCTCCCCGCATTTCTTGCCGTCAGTTTGATTGGCGGAACTACGCAATCAAATGCCATGATGCAGGGTGATGAACCCATGGATCCACCAGCCGAGGAACCAGCCGAGGAACCAGCCGAGGAACCAACTGCTGACCCATCTGCGGAACCAGCGACTGCCGATGCGCCAGTTGCGGCAATTCCTGCAGAACAATTCGCCGCGACAGCTGCCCAGTCACATGATCTCGACATGGCGATGCATTACATCTTGATTGGCAAAGGGGATATGACCAAGGCTTCGATCCAAGCTCTCTTTGATTCTGAGATAACGGATGAGCAGATCGCGCAACTGGTCGACGTAAAAGGCATTCGCGAAAAATTTGAAAGATCCTTGATTCGAGGTCGAGGAATGGATGGCGCGGCTGAATTGGTCGCTGAACTGGAATCTCGATACTTTGCAGGAACTCGCGCAACAAGTCGCAATGCTCTGCGCATTGAGGAAGCTGTCCAAGGTCTTGGTGGGTCCATGCGCCAAGAAATGGTTTCGCGTCAAAGACTTTTGGCTGCAGGTGCGTTCGCAGTTCCCGCTCTTCTCAAGGCGATGGGAGATGTCCAAAATCTGAAGCTTGCAAATTCCGCACGATCTGTGCTCATTGAGATCAAGCGGCTTGCTGTCGCGCCACTTTGTGCCGCGCTTGCGGATTTAGATCCAGATACTCAGCGAAAAGTTTGTGAAGTGCTTGGAGAAATTGGTTATCCCAGCAGTCAGGCGTATCTCTTTGGTCTTGCAACAGATTCTGCAACAACTGCGGATGTTCGTGCTGCCGCGCTTCGTGCATATGCGCGACTCGGGGGAACGTCACAGGATGCCGCAAGCCAATACACAGCCTTGTCGAGACGATTTTTTGATCAAACCCCTTCGCTCATTCCTTATGCAGGGGATCCCAACAATGTCGTGTGGAGTTACGACAATCCAAATGGACTGACGGGAATAGAGATACCGACCTCACTTTATTGCGAGACGATGGCAATTCAAACCGCGAGAGAAGCTCTGCGGCGCGATCCGACTTCCGAATTGGCGCTGGCGATTTATGTCGCTGCAGATCTCCGGCGTTCAGTCTTTATGCGTTTGCTTAACATCGATAGTTCGTCTGAATCTTCCGAGTCTTCAATCCTTGCAAGTCGATACAGCGCTGAATTTTTCGCAACAGCGAGTGGTGCGCGTATCACACAAATGGCTTTGGGATTTGCTATCGACGCAAGCGACGTAATGCTTGCTCGTGAATGCATCCGCGTTCTTGGATTCAATAGTGGCGCAACAACATTGGTGACACCAATGAGTGGACGATCACCGATCATTGAATGCTTGCTCTTTGCAGATCGCCGAGTTCGCTTCGAGGCCGCGGTGGTCTTGGCGAAATCACTTCCAGTTGAGTCATTCCAGCAACAATCTCTTGTCGTTCCTGTACTCGCTTCGATGCTTCATTCGGGCGGAATGACTGGCGCTGTCATCGCCTCCGTTGAAGAAGATCGTCAATCCCTCGCAACACGAATCAGCAGCGCTGGAGCGAATACAGTCACAACCGGGGCATCGATCAGCGATATCGAGGGGAAGTTGTCCTCGGGGCAGACGCTCGACCTCATCGTTATTCAAGGATCGCACGCTTCCGTCAACGAGGAAATCCGAACAATTCGACTCTCACGATCAGCAGCCACAACGCCAATCGTGGTCATCGCCAACGGGAATGACGCATCCGCCTTTTCTCTGGAATTCGAGAATGATTCCCGTGTGTCGATCTTCTTGGCTAGCGCAACTGATGCGCAGTTCCTCGCCGCGATCGAATCGGCGGTGGGCGCTGCGGGTGGAATCGCAATGTCGCCCGAGGAATCAGCGCAGTACTTGAATGAGTCGCTGTCAGTGCTTCGATTGATCGCGGAATCATCAAATGCGATCTTTGATGTTCGAGAGGCACAGGCAGATTTGATTGCTGCACTTGGAACATCAAGTGAGACGGTCAAGTCATCTGTTGCGGGTGTTCTGGCGCTTCTACCGACGGACACGGCGCAGCGCGCTCTTATGGATTCTGCTTTGTCAGCCACAAGCGATGAACAGGCGATGCTCTTGATGAGCGTCGCAACAAGCGCAAGAAAGTTTGGCAATTTGCTCCAGCCAAATCAGATCGAATCGCTTCGTACTCTGATTGTCAATTCCTCAGGTTCAACGGCAAATGCTGCGGGTCAGGCGTTTGGCGCACTTGGTCTACCAACATCCGAGGTCGTGAAGTTGATTCTGACGCCACAGAAATAAATAGTTTTTGTCATCTCAGCCGACTTTATTGCGACTCCGTTACACTTCTGTGGGATATTTGGAGATCAGTTTATCAGTCGGGTTGTTGCGGAGTTACGCCACCCTAGCTCAGTGGTAGAGCAATGCTTTCGTAAAGCATAGGTCGTGGGTTCGAGTCCCATGGGTGGCTTTTCTTGATGTGGATCGAAGTGTCGATCACACGCGCGTATCTGAGTAAGAGTTACGACGAGCGTTCGATACCAGCGCGCGAGAGAACAATTTCAAGCGCTTGGCAGACCAGTCCAACTTCGCGTGCTCGCATCGATGTATACATCGGCAGAGTCAGCATCCGATCACCGATGGACTCTGCAGTGGGGCAATCACCAACCTTTGTGCCAAACATTTTTTGGACGTGTGGCAATAAATGCGAAGGGGGATAGTGATTCGCGGCGCCGATGTCGTGTCGATGCAATCCGTCGATGAGTGCATCACGATCGTGAACGCCAAATCGATCCGAAAGTCGAACCCAAAAAAGAGGCCAGCAGATCTGGGAATTTTCCATCACATTTGGCAGGATCAAATCTGGGTGTCCGCCCAAAGTGCGTGTATATGTGGCTGCAATTTCCAGGCGCTGCGAGCGAATTTCGTCAAGACGACGCAACTGGCTCGAAGCGAGTGCGGCCAAAGGTTCGGCGAGCCGTGCGTCGTATCCCATTCCCGAAAATACCATCAGCATTCCAAGGTCCTGTGACTGATTCGGAAAACTCTGACGATCAATGCGTCCTTGATTGCGAAGTGCGCGACATGCTGCGGCAAGTCGATCGTCATGTGTCACAATCGCGCCGCCTTCGCCTGAGGCGATCGGTCGATTTGGTCCAAATCCAAAGACGCTCAGGCGACCGAACTTGCCAACATTGTCGCTGCCGATTGTTGACCCAAGCCCTTCCGCTGCGTGCTCGACCATTGGAATCTCAAAGCGTGAGCAGAATGCGATGAGTTCTGGCAAGCCCGCTGGATTTCCCAGAACTGGAACACCGATGACAGCTCGCGTCTTTGCCGTCACTTTGGATTCGGCGTGAGCCACGTTCATATTCAAAGTGCGCGCATCGCAGTCGACGAATACCGGCGTTGCTCCCACTGAAATGACCGAATTCACATTCGAAGAAAATGAAAGCGATGGAACAAGAACCTCGTCGCCAACGCCAATACCAAGAGCACGAAGGCAGATTTCCAATCCTGCCCCCGCGCTCGATACACCAATGGCGAATGGACGTCGAACGACAGTTGCGAGGTGAGCCTCGAATTCCAGCAATGCGCTTCCCATTGTCAAGCGTGAACTTTGAAGTGTCGCAAGTACAGCTTCGCGGTCGGCGTCAGTCAGGTCAGGTTTTCCCAGCGGGATGTCGTATTTCATTTATTTTCAATTTGTGACAATGCTTGATCTGCTTTGCCGCTGTGTCGTGCAAACAGCCACGCAGATTGTACGAGCAGTGTTTGATCGAGATCGCCACCGCCTGCCGCGATAATTCCAAGTTCTCGCAGAACGTCTGGCGAGAGCGCAGGTTTGCCACGAGCGACTGCAAGCATCGCCAATCCTTCGCCGCGTCGAGAGAGCGACCCACGAACGCGCTCGGCGACAGCTGCCGCTTCAGGTGTCGCAGCATTGCAAAGCGAAAGAATCAAAATTTCTTGAAACTGTCGCTCATCCGCTGAGGCCTTGATGAGATTTTCAATTGAGCCCGTATCAACCAATGCCAGTCTGCTTGCGCAGTCGAGTATGACGCCTGAAAGTGCAGATGTATTTGGTGGAGCAGTCAGAAACAAAACAAGCAAGTGTTTCCAAACTTGAGCGGCAAGTGGAGGAGGTAATGATGCGGCACGCTTCACCGCCCACTCCGCAGATGGGCGATTGGCACGATCGATCACAACTTCCAATGCTGCAGCAAGAGCCTTTGAGTCGCCAGAAGCACTCGCCTCGATCGCATCTGCGATCGCCTCAACAAGCGGTTCTCCGTTTCTTAGCGAAGACCCCAAGCCTGCCTCAATATTGTTTTCCTGTGACATCAATTGCAGGCCAGCACGCACAAGCGCCGCCTGACCTCGCTCCTGAGTCGTGAATTTGCGCCATTCCTGCTGCCCAATGACTGGGGCCAACGCAAGAGCCGCGCCATTGACGATCATTCTTGTGGGCAAGGTGTATGAAGGATCCTGCACAATTTCGACGATTGGTGCGATGGATGCGCGAATGCAATACAACTGGACAGCGCGAGCCAATTCTTGAATGACCACATTGCGAATCTCTGGCGAGCGGGTCGCAAGTTGCGCCGTAAAAATTTTCCACCCATCAACATTGCCAGCTTCAAGCAGCAATGCTGCGGCAAGTCCAGAAATTTCATCTGAAGGATCTAAGGCGGCTTTGTCCAATTCGGTTTCAGGAAACTTTTCTCCTCTGCGGTGCAACTCTGCACTGAGAACTACAAGATCAAGAAGTGGCAAGTCTTTTGTCTTGAGCATTTCGCGAATCGTCTCTGGTTGGATGAGACGAAACCCAACTGCGTTTCGTAGAACAGTCGATCGATCTTCGACGGAAAGTTGATTGACAAGCGCAACATCAATGTCACGATTCGCGGAGAGTTCTGCAAGCCCAAGAATTCCATCAACTCTCGAACTCCAACTTGTGGACTTTGTGAGTGACTGAAAAAATGGGCGCAGAGATTGGTCGTTGAGCGCGCGAAGAGAGACAATCAGCGCATGTTGCTCTCCTGTATTCGAAGAAGCTGTGCAACGTTTCAATGTCAGAACTGCCGCATCGAAGTGATCTGTCCGTTTGTACTGCGCAGATGCCGTTGACCCGTAGAAAAATATTCCGCCCATCATGAACACACTCATGACTGGGCGAAGGATTCTGGGGGTTGCGAATCTTTGAAGTGCCACGACTCGGAGTGTAACGAACTCTATGGCGAAAACCACTCAGGTTCTTACGCGCAAGACCTCGCGCCGAGTTCTTTCACTCAGGTCTGCTGCGGTCAACTGGTCGTTGCGTGCCGAAAGCAATTCGGATCGATCGATCATATTTCTATAGCGCGCCGCGGCTGCGTGAATTGTGGAGTGACTCGATCGGCCCAAGGCAGTCGCAATTTCTGGGAAGGACAATGTCGTCATTTCGCGCGCAAGATGGGCCGCAAGGCCGCGTGCAGTCACAACCCTGCGATGTCGTCCAATTCCAACGAGGTCTTCGCGTTCAATCCCAGTCGTTGTGCACACTGCCTGCAAAATCTCCGCAACTCGCACTGGTCGCCCAACATGGGAAGTCGTCACCCGTCCAAGCGCACGCTCGACCAAGATTTGTCCATTTCCCATTTCGATTCCCCCCAACGAATGCACGGCTGCGATGGTCATCACGGCACCTTCGATTTCACGGACACTCGTACCAGCGCGATCCACGAGTGTTTCGACTGCGGCTGCAGGCAATGCCAGTCCACGGCGAATGGCAAACTGCGTCGCCAAAGCAACGCGTGTTGCACGATCTGGATCATCGACCTTCACAACCATTCCAGACAAGAATCTGCTGACGAGCGCAGCGCTGAACTTTGCAATTTGTCGTGGATGCGCGTCAGACGCAAGCACAATCCGCGCACCATGAAATCCAATCGCATCGATTGTGTGCAGGCACTCGGATTGAGTCGCGGTCTTATTGCCCAAGAAATGAACATCGTCAATGACCAAAAGGTCGAGTCTCCGAGTCTTGCGGCGGAACTGTTCGATGTTGTCTTCGCGAATCGCAGCGATAAAATCATTTGTAAATTGTTCGCCGGTCGCATACCGCACCTTTGCTTGTGGATTGCGCTCCCGAAATCGCCGGCAAATCGATTGCAAGAGGTGGGTCTTTCCCACTCCGCATGAACCATGCAGGAACAAAAGTCGCAGTGGGTCACCTTCGACTTCCGCAACTTGCCGAGCGCTCTCATATGCCAAGCGATTTGGTGCCGCGACAAGGAAATCGTCGAATCGCTTCCATCCAGCGCCAGAATCCTCTCGCCGAACGGATTGCGATATTTTCCGTGCAGTCAATGTTGGCGTCTTGCGAGTGGCCGCGGCATTGGAAATCTCCGCGGAGTGAGCATCTTCGTTCTCTGCGGCGACAGAATGGGCCTTGTCATTCTGCACAGTGCTGGATTGGACACGCAAGATCAATTTCGGTTCTTCGGTCATCACTGTTCGGGAGATCTCAAGCACATCCAGTCGAAAGTGACGATCGATCCAATCGGCTGCGAATTGTGTTTGAGCAGTCACGCGAATCGATCCAGAGCAGAGGTCGATTTGCGCATTATCTTGAAACCATAATTCGTATTTTCTTGCGCCGAGTCGTTGTCGCAGTGCGGTGCGAAGAGCTTGCAGTGTGGTGCCAGTCGAGTCTGGACCGCAATCAACGACGGCAGAAGTGTGGTGCATGAAGACTCCAGACAAGGAGATCGCCCGAGTCGATAGGTTCGACCCGTGATCCCAGATCACCCAAGTTTTTATGACGGATCCTTCCACGCCAGCGTTCGTCGCGATTCGCTCCAGTCAGAGTCGGGACTCTTTGGGAGAAGCAAATTGCTTCCAACGGTTCGCACACTCTTCCGTGAGTTGCGGCGGGAGAAATATATCTCACTTCAGGACCTTTTCGATCGACTTCGCAGGAAGTTTTTCGCCATGTGATGCTAAATCCCGATATTCAATGACGATATGAACGCAAAAAAAATATTCCGCACACTCAAGAAAAGGTTTGTCCACGAAGCGTGGATAAGTGGTGGGAATCTCAGTTTTCACTTCCCAACGCGACCGATCAAAGCCGATCTGCGCAGTCTCAACGCAAATCCTCGCGATTGATAGAGGCGCATCGCAGGATGATTCAGTTCGTCGCATGCGAGTGCGACGGATTGCCCTCCACCATCTTGGACAATTCCCAGCGCGTAATCGAGCAAGTATCCACCGACTCCACGTCCTCGTGCATTTGGCGTGAGTCCAAAATAAACAACCTCGATGCAATTTGAAACTGGAATTTCGCTCATCAACGAAACGCCCGAAGGAACCCCATCGACTTCGGCAATCAGCCATCTTTTCGGATCGACGATGCCAGTACTGATGTGGCCATCAAGAATGTCAGATGTTTTTCTCATCTCTGCAAGTCCAGGGCAATCGAGCGAGTCCACATAAGTTGCTTCAAGCAATTCTTCCAATGATGTTCGATCATTCGTCTTCCAAGGTCGAATGGTCACACCTGCGGGCGCACTCTTTCGTACATCGTGCGGTCGTCGTATGCGAGAGAGTTCGAGGTATGCAAGAATTCCAATTGGGTTCATGCCTCCAGCGGAAAACATGGAGAGCTCATCACTGCGAAGGGGTTCGACAAGCGCCTGCACGAGTACCGCATCAAGTTGATGTGCAGCAGAAACTGCACACCGAATAAGCGCCGCACCTTTCTCTTGATCTGCCTTGTGATGCGGGGGAGTGACAAAGATCATCCCCGTTCGTCCAGGCGAACGAGTCAAGAGGGCGGCATTGGAAATGTTTCCTCGCTCATCATTGATCGCAAAAAGCAATTCCTCCTTCCGGTCCGCTGGCCGATTTGTATAGCGCGCAGCTCGTTGCTGTGATCCACCAAAGACTGTGGCAATCGCGTGAGTCCGCCTATCCGCCTTGGGTGAAAAAATCTCGAAGGGCTCGCTTGTTGGCCGACTCATTTCAAAGAGGTTATCACTTGCAATCGACGCTATAATCAAACTTATGCGATCTTGGAAATTGAATCTTGCCTGCGTGTTTGCCGTCACCTCATTCGTGATTGTTTTTGCTGGCGCCCAAGATTCTGGCGCGGGTGAATCTTCGACGCCAAAGGCTCCCAAGAAAAGCGAGCCGCAACCAGCCACGCCGCTGCCGACAGATTCGGCGTTGACGCTCTCTCCTGAACCAAGCGAAGGAAATTGGCAACTCGATTTTCAACCTGGCGACTTTCGCCTCTATGTCGATCCAGAGACGCAACAAAATTATTGGTACTTCACATACAAGGTTGTGAATCGAACAGGTGAAGATCGTTGGTGGGCTCCCAAGATGGAACTTCTTGAGGATCACGGTCGCTTGCGTCGCTCTGGAAAAGATGTCTCTCCAATTACAGTCAAGCGAATTGAAGCTCTGATTGGCAATAAGTTGATTGAAGATCAATACCAAATTATGGGTGAGATCCGACAAGGCGAGTCGAATGCAAAGGAAGGCTTTGTTGTCTGGAGTTCGGACGCGTTGCTTGCAACAGAACTTCATCTCTTCATTCGAGGCGTGTCTAGTGAGTTTAAGAAAATGCCCAATCCACTTGAAGCCGGCGCAGAAATCACCATGCACAAGACAATGAAGCGCGATTACAGAGTTTCTGGGGATGCTCTGGAGCGTGGTTCGACACCTGTTGAATGCGAGCAAACCGAGTGGATTCTGCGCTGAACCCGCGCTTGGTGAGGATTTCGATCATCTAGGAACCACTCTTGCAAGGGGGTTGATCATTGGTCCAATTGGCTTTATGATGTTGGGCTCGATCAGATCACCAGCGGAGCATCAAACTATGGCACATAAAAAAGGACAGGGTTCAACTCAAAACGGCCGCGACTCGAATGCGCAGTTCCGTGGTATCAAGCTTTTCGGTGGGCAACTTGCGCAAGCGGGTTCTGTCCTCGTCAGTCAATGTGGAACCAAGTGGAAGGCTGGCTATCTCGTCCATCAAGGTCGGGATTACACGCTGACTGCTATGGTCGAAGGAAAGGTTCGCTTCCGAGGTCGCTCGGTCGACATTATTCCTGCTGATCCAACCACGCCGCGTATGGCGATCGATCGCTGACGAATTTCGTTCAGGCTTTGCAAGAAACAAGTTTGGATTTGCTTCGGCTCGCCTCAATGTGATTTGATGCGCAGACGCAGAGGACCCTTTATTCATGTTCATTGATACCGCAATCATCTTGATCCGCTCTGGAAAGGGTGGAAATGGTTGTATGCACATGCTCCGCTTAAAGGGCAATGCAAAGGGCGGTCCTGATGGTGGTGATGGCGGCAAGGGTGGCGACATCGTTGTCACCGCGAATGCTCATATTGACACACTGGTCGAATTCGGTTTTCGTCCGCACTGGTTCGCACAGGAAGGTGAGGCTGGTTCGAAGAAAAAATGCGCAGGCAAAGCTGGCGAGGATTGCATCTTGCCTGTTCCGCTTGGAACGCAAATTTTCGATGCAGAAACAAACGAGCTTCTTGTCGATATCACTTCACCCGACCAGACCGTGATTCTTGCGCATGGTGGTCATGGCGGAATTGGCAATGATCGATTCAAGAGCGCTGTGCATCAGACTCCAACCGAATTCACCCCAGGCGGTGATGCGATCGAACGACAATTGCGGATGGAGCTTCGGCTTATCGCAGATGTCGGATTCGTCGGGCTTCCAAATGCGGGGAAGAGCACATTTCTTCGAGCAACAACACGCGCGCAGCCAAAAATTGCCGCGTATCCGTTCACCACGCTTGCGCCGCAACTTGGCATCGCAGAACTTTCCGATGAACGCAGACTCGTGCTTGCGGATCTTCCTGGTTTGATCGAGGGAGCTTCGCAAGGAGTTGGACTTGGTCATGACTTTCTCAAGCACATCGAACGCACGAGAGTCATCTTGCATGTCTTGGATTGCGCGCCTCCCGACGGAAGCGATCCATTGGAAAATCATCGCGCGATTCGCCGCGAACTCGCAGAATTCAGTGAGAAGCTTGCGCGCACAAAGGAGATCGTTGTGCTCAACAAAGTCGATCTCATCCCAGAAGATGATCGCAAGAAAGTGCTTGATGAACTCGTCTCACGCTTCGAACGTGAGAGAGGCATTCGACCGCTTGTTGCAAGTGGCGCAAGTGGCGAAGGAGTTCGTCCCGTTCTGGAGTCCGTCTGGGAATTGGCGCGAAGCGTGCGCGATCAATCGCCGACCAATCCGCGCGTAGGGTCTGATCACTCTTCGTCAAACTTTTGATCGATGAGTTTGCGAATCTGGGCAAGCGCTAGAGTTTCGTCTGCGCCATCGCACGAAATTTCAAGAACTGTCCCCGTAGTTGCCGCAAGCAGCAGCATCTGCATAATGCTCTTTCCGTCGACCCACTCCGCAGAGTCGCAGCGACGAACACGCACATTGGCTGCAAATCCATTTGCCAATTGAACGAAACTCATCGCGGGCCGAGCATGAAGCCCAAGTTGATTGATGATTGTTGATTCTCCGCTGACCACGGGATGGAACCTCAGCTGCCAGAAGGGGCGACGCCGTCAGTTTCGTCGAGCAGAAGTGTCACATCATCGGCGTTGCGCGCTTGGCGCAAGAAACGTCGAAACCCCTCTTGGCTCAATGCACCAAAGACAGTTTCCATTGCATTGAGATGAGATTCCGGATCGCTCAGCGGACTCAGCATAAAAACAATCGCATGAACAGGCTGACGATCGAGAGAGTTGAAGTCCACGCCACTCGCAGAGACACCGATTGCAGCATGAGGCTTTGAAACCAGAGTTGTCTTTGCATGCGGAACCGCAACTCCATGTCCAAACCCAGTAGAACCTTTGCGCTCACGCGCGAAAGTTTCTTTCAAGAGTGTCGCGCGGGAATCTTCGGGCACAACTCCGTTTGCAATGAGAACATCAAGTAATTCGCCAATTGCAAGATCTCTCTTCGTGTTCACAAGTGAAGGGAGAATTGCTTTCGTTACAACGATGTCACGGAGCTTCATCGTCATCGATCATACCGACTTGCCAGTCGGAACGTTTTATGAACGATGATGTCGAATTCGATCCTTGTAACTGGACAATTGTCGCGCTCCGCGATCAACGGCAAGATCGACACATGCGTAGAGGTCGCGGTGTCGATAGTTGCAAACAAAATCCTCGTGTCTCTCGACATCGGATCGAATTTCGACGTGATAACCATTGGGTGCACGTTCGATTGTGACTGCAAGTTGTTGCAGGCCGTTGAAGAAGCGGGGAAGCTTGCCGACCTTTGACCTGATGTAAGCGGTGAGGGCTTCGGTCAATTCCATGTGTTTAGCGCAAATTGTGATGAGCACGTTTCTATCCTCCAATTCTGGCGGACAATCGGCCATGCATCGGCAACCGCTGCCGCAAGGACCGTACCGACTTGCGCCCAAATTCGGCGCTTGAGGCGGCGAGATCACGCACAACCTTCATTGGAAATGCTATCCCGCTTTGACAGATCGCAGGCTCTGCCACAAACAAAAAATCTTCGGACAATGCACAAATGCTTGTCGTTTGTTTCTTGCTTGGGAATTTGCTTGGATTCGTTTTCACTGGGGTGTGGCAATTCCTGATGCCAGATACACCACAACTATGGAATATAAATTGCCTCTGCGAAAGCGAACTTTGAGATTTTCTCCAGATCGTCGCTCGGACATTGCAAGTAAATAATCCCCAACCGAGCGGATTTCGATGGAGCCGATTTCCGTAATCACATCGCCGACGCGAATTCCAGCCTTCGCCGCGGGTCCGCCGGCTTGAACGGAGTCGATTCGCACCCCATCTGGCAGATTGGAAATCGTCGTTCCCATGACCCCGTCACTAGGGTCGATCGTTGAATCCTGCCGCCCTCCATCGTGGACCCAAGCCTTCCACTGAGCCTCGATTTTTCCAATCGGCACGCCAAATGATGCTTCTAGAGCGCGCCCCCCCGTCGAATCCTCCGCCCAACTGGCGGTATAGATTTGATACCAATTGGTCAATTTCCCTTGCGAAGCGAGGTACATCAATATGGACCGTGCTTGGGCATAATTCCATCTTGCTTGAGCCATAAAAGATTTGGAATCAAGTTGGAAGAAATCCACCCACGGCATTGTATTGCGCTGTTTAAGGCGATCGAACGCATCATTTGTTCGCAGATTTGGAAGGATGACCAGTTCGCCGCTTGGACCCAACTGCCAATCCTCGAAGAGCGTCGCAAGTCCCTCTTGTATCCAAACGGGATGCAATTGTTGCAGGCGTTGCATCTGACCATAGTGTCGGACGTGCGTGTACTCGTGCCGAAGTGACGCTCCAGTATCTCGTGCGACCAAACGCCGATCTTCGTGAACATAAAGACCACCGTTCTGCGGGTCACCAAGAAACTTCGTCGCATCTTCAGGTGTCGCGATCACCAACAAGACGCTCTGGGCTTGGATTTCGCCGAAGAGAATCTTCGAAAGTGTCGCCGACAATTTTTCGATCGTCTTCATAGTCCGTCGAAATCCTTCGGGCTCGACGGAGTATGCCAAGATGAGATTGAGCGATGGTTTCTCTTCGATTCGGTATCGACCGCCCCCGAATTGAGCAAGCCAGGATTGCAGCGAGCGCCGAGCGATGGTGTCGTTTCCTCCTGAATTCGCGCGGGTTTTTGATCCGTCAGTTGCATCATTGGCATCCTGCGGAATCAGCGCAGAGTCGCGAATTTGTTTGCGAATCGCAAGCACTTGTTGCCAAGATTCATGTTCGCGCAGGCGATTCAAATCGGAATGTTCGTCAAGCGCCTTGTCGTCTAACCAACCTGCGCGCAAAGATCGGATCGCATAGACCGCTGCTCCTCGTGAATCACCGCTGCGTGATGCAATTTTCGACGCATCGAAGAGCACTTGAGCATCTTGGGGATGAATCGAAAGATACGATTCGATCATTACAAGCGCATCACTTCCACGATCCGAAGCGAGCAGTCGGGGCAGGGCAAGTTCCAGTTGTTCCTTGGATGGTGGAACTGAGATTCCAAGCGCTGGCATTGCAAGCAAGCCGAGTACCAACGCTATCAACCATCTTCGCATCGCAATATGTTAGTGCTGTCGCGCGGCCCAGATTCGAATGGCCTCTGGAAAAGCAATGTGTTCTTCGATAGCGATGCGCTTTGCAAGCGAGTCCGCACTGTCGCTTGGCAAGACTGGAACTTTGCGCTGCACAATTGTTTCGCCATGGTCATATCGATCATCCACGAGATGCACTGTGCAACCTGATTCGCGCGCTCCGCTTGCGATGACGGCTTCATGCACATGTCGGCCATACATTCCTTGGCCGCCGAAAGCAGGAAGCAGTGCGGGATGAATGTTGAGCGCGCGACCTGTCCATGGTCCAACCCGCAGAGCGCGCAAATATCCGCCGAGAAGGACCAATTCGATGCCGTGGTCGCACAACAATTCATCCAATGTGTCGCTTGCGGCGGGAGAAGAATTGCCTGGAAGAACGACGACTTCGCGACCACCGCCAGCACAGCGTGTAACCGCCGGAATCTCGGCACGATGAGCGACGATCAGCGCGATATGAATTGGAATCTCGCCGCGTTCTGCGCACGCAATCAGGTTGAGAGCAGTTGATCCACCACCCGAAACAAGAACGGCCGCGGCGAAAATTCGACCAGGGTCGCTCACTTGAGTGAATGTCCGTCGTCGGAATTCAGTGTGGGCGGATTCGTGTATGGGATTGGTTTATGATTCGCATCGAGTGCAACCATCTTGATTGTCGAATCCGTGACCCGCACATTTTCTCCAGTTGAATATCGTTCAGCATCGACAAGTACGCGGATCGTGACGGATGATCGACCCGTCGCAACTGTCTTGGCTCGAAGTGTGACCAACTCGCCGACAAAAACTGGAGCGACAAATTCGACGCGTTCCACCACGACCGTGACCCAGCGGTGCAAGCCCATTGATCTGGCATGCACATAGGCAGCTTGATCGATATAGCTCATGATCACACCACCAAAGACCGTGCCGCTGTGATTGGTATCTCGCGGCATAGTCATCACACGAAGAACAAGTTCACCATCTGGATGCGACATAATTACGATCGTAACCGCTGCAGATCAAGGAGTCAGGCTTGGCGCAATGTTGCTTTTTCCGCTGCTTTGCTGGGGGTTTTTACTTTCCCTGCGACGGCGGATTTTTTTCTCGCCGGTGCCGCCATCTTTTTCGCGGGCGCACCAAGCAAACGGCGCAGATAGTGCCCGGTACTGCTCGTTGCGTGCGCTGCGACATCTTCTGGCGTGCCGACAGTAATGAGCGACCCACCTGCATCACCGCCTTCGGGCCCGAGATCGATAATCCAATCCGCCGATTTGACAACATCCAAATTATGTTCGATGACCACCAGGGTGTGTCCAGAATCGCGCAATCGTTGCAGGACGGTCAGCAATCGAGCAACATCTGCGAAATGCAATCCAGTTGTAGGTTCGTCAAGAACATAGAGCGTGTGACCATTCGATTGACTGCCAAGTTCAGTCGCCAGTTTGATGCGCTGCGCCTCGCCACCAGACATTGTGGTCGATGCTTGTCCGAGTTGCAGATATCCAAGTCCAACATCACGCAGGCATGCAAGCATGCGCGAAATTTTGGTGTTTGCCTCGAAGAACAAGCACGCATCGTCGACCGTCATGTTCAGCACATCCGCAATCGACTTGCCTCGATATCGAATCTCAAGTGTCTCTCGATTGAATCGTGTGCCTCGGCACGCCTCGCATTCCACAAATACATCTGGAAGGAAATGCATTTCGATTCTTCGCATGCCTTGACCCTGGCAGGTTTCACATCGTCCACCTTTGACATTGAACGAAAATCGTCCGATGGGATAGCCACGGATTTTCGCTTCTGGAACGCGGGCGTATACCTGGCGAATATGGTCGAAAATTCCCGTATATGTGGCGGGATTTGATCTTGGAGTCCGTCCAATCGGGGACTGATCCACTTCGATCACCCGGTCGACTTGGTCGAATCCGTGGACCGAAGAATGCTTGCCGGGAACCACGCGCATTCCTGAAACGTCACGCTGCGCCGCGCGCAGAAGAATGTCGCCCACCAAGGTGCTCTTGCCGCTGCCGGAAACTCCAGTCACGCAGATAAGGCCACCAAGCGGAAACGAGACATCAATACTTTTCAGATTGTTCTCGCTCGCGCCCTTGATGGTGATTGATCGCTTTGCCTTGAGCGGCGTGCGCTGGGCAGGAACTGGAATGGAGAGTTCTCCACTGAGATATTTTCCAGTGACGCTCTGGGGTGTCGCGCAAATATCGTTGAAAGAACCTTGCGCAACGATCAGCCCGCCGTGGCGACCAGGTCCTGGACCAACATCGATCAGATGATCCGCTGCGCGAATCGTGTCTTCATCATGCTCGACGACGAGGACGGTGTTGCCGATAGTGGTCAGCCTGCGAAGCGTCGCCACCAAACGGTCGTTGTCGCGTTGATGCAATCCAATTGTTGGCTCGTCCAAGACATAGCAAACACCAACAAGGCCAGAGCCCACTTGAGTTGCCAATCGAATGCGCTGTGCCTCGCCGCCTGAAAGAGTGGAGGATGTGCGATCGAGAGTCAAATAGTTCAGTCCAACAGAGTTCAAGAATCCCAAGCGTGCATCAATCTCTTTCAAAATTGGTTCGGAGATTGTTGCCTGGGCTGGAGTCAGGGTGAGAGTCGAGAGAAATTGGCGGGCAAATTCGATGGAAAGCGAGGAAATCTGGGCGATATTCATCGCCTGTTTCTTGCCGTGCAGCAGAACCGCGCGTGCTTCGGGTCGAAGTCGACTTCCGCCGCATGATTCGCAAGGACGATTGCCGGTGTATGCGTGAAGTCGTTCTCGAACGAAGGCGCTTTCTGTTTCGATGTATCGCCTGCGCAAGTTGGGCAGGACGCCTTCGAAGGAGAACCCCAACTTCGCCTCGTCTTCTTCCGTGATTCCATGCATGAGCATCTGCCGAACGCGCTGCGGGAGTTTCGCATATGGAGTGGAAGGATCCGTCTGTGTGTCCGCACAGAATCTTTTCAGCGTTCTCGAATACCAGATATTCATTCTGCGCCCATTTTTGCGCCAAGGTTCGATCGCGCCTTCGGCCACGCCGCGTGATGGATCCGCAACCACAAGTGCTTCGTCAAACTCATCGACGCAACCAAGTCCAGCGCACGCGGGGCAGGCTCCGTGGGGAGAATTGAATGAGAACAAGCGAGGCTCCATCTCTTCAAGTGAACACTCTGGATGATCGGGGCAAGAGAATTTTTCGCTGTACCGAATTTCTTTCAATGTTTCGCCGGACTCGACGAGAATCAATAACGCGCCAGATCCCGTGCGCAAAGCAGTCTCGATACTTTCAGAAAGTCGCTGTCTTTCAGCGGCAATGGGGACCAATCGATCGACGACGGCCTCGATGTCGTGCATCTCATAACGCTTCAGTTTTAGGGGATTTTCGCCACCCGCCTTCAACGCGTCGCGCAGGTCGATGATCTTTGCGTCAACACGAATCCGTACAAATCCGCCTCGTTGCAGTTCCTCGGCGACATCCTTGTGATAGCCCTTCTTCGAGCGAATGATCGGCGCGCAGACCATAATCTTCTGTCCCTCGAACGTGGACAAAATATTTTCAACAATTTGCGTCGCAGTCGTTGCGGAGATCGGCTTGCCACATTGCGATCCCTTTGCATCGCGGTGCCAACAACGAGGATCGCCGCATCGAGCCAAAAGCAGGCGCAGATAGTCATAGATCTCGGTGGTCGTCGCCACAGTTGAGCGGGGCGTGTGACCTCCAGAGCGTTGCTCGATGGCGATGGTGGGGGGCAGGCCATCGACCGATTCCACATTTGGCTTCTTCATCTGGTCGAGAAACTGCCGGGCATATGCGCTGAGGCTCTCCATGTACTTTCGTTGGCCCTCGGCGAAGATCGTGTCGAATGCCAGCGAGCTCTTTCCACTGCCAGAAACCCCTGTTATCACAACAAATTGATCGCGCGGCACGTGAACATCTATGCCACGCAGGTTGTGTTCGCGTGCTCCTTTTACTCGAATAAAACGCCCTTCATCGGCTTTCAGTGGTGGTTTTGATGTCATCGAGTTGGTCCGTAATAACTGATAAATGAAGAAAAGATGAAAGAAAAGTGGAATTGAAGCGGGGGCGGGATATAGTAGTTCAGCGAATTGTGCATCTCTCGGTCTAATTTGACCGAATTGCTGTACACGAAAGAAGTTTCACGTGTCCATGTCAACGACCCAATCTTCATCTTTGACCCCCTCGGTTGAGAATTCAACCGCTGTGAAGTCAACCGTTGCCTCGTCGGTTAGTCCGGCCGCCCGAATTCGACCATCAAAGAACGACTCGACCAGTCGACCAGTGGTTCGGGATCTCGACCGAGATATCGAAGTGGAACTGACGAGTTTTGGATCGGACTTCAAACCCCAGATTCGCCTGCGAAGTTCTGCAGTTTCGAAGTCTGTCTGAATCTACAACTTTATCTTTGCAGTCGCTTATGACGCAGCGCACCCAATCCTTTGCAGGAATGTCCGCGCGGCCTGAGATGTTGGACAATTTGGATTTGCGTTCAGTTGGGTTCCAAGATCGTCGTGCCCGCAAGTGGAATCGACGGTGATCGCGGCGCCCGCAAGATCCGCCATGCCACGAACATGATCGAGTGAAACAACTTGGTCAAGTTGTGAACTGACAATCAAGAGTGGAACATTCTGTGTGTGAATTTTCTTGAGCGCGGCAGTGGTGCTTGATTCTCTTCCGCAGATCAAATGCAGGCATATCTCCGCAAGTTTGGCGAATGGAATTGCAGGCAACGCTCTTGCTTTCAAACGATTTCCAAGAGGTTCTTTCAGCGATTCATAAGGCGCAAATGCGACTACACCTGCGATGGAAGCCGCAGGCAGCAGGGATGCAACACGCAAAGCGATACTTGCGCCAAGTGAATGACCAACCAACAGGACGCGATTGCATGTTCGCGATTCGCTCTTCGCACCTGCGAGAAGGTCGTGGACAAATGCCACGATCGCAGGCGCATCACCTGATCCAAGGGTCGTTGGTCCGATGGGGGATTCTCCGTGTCCATCGAGATCGATCAGCCAAACTTCAGAACTTGCCTTCAACCACGGATCAACGCGACGAATCGAGTCGATGCGTGATCTGCGCCATCCATGAATGATGATGGTGATGACGCCATCGGGGTCGCCACCACGAAGGCGCCACGCAAATTGATCTTTTTTCCATTTCTCTTCGGTGGATTGCAAGCCCATCGCTGTTGGATCAACGGGGATTCCACGTCCAAGAGCCCATCCCATCGTGGCGCGGGATGGAAATCGAGCGTCGCGGACAATTCCCCAGAGAAAAATCACTCCCGCAAAGAATCCTCCGACGAAAAATAGAAGTGCAAGACCCACGAGTGATCTTTATGAACGCGTGGTTGGCAATGCAACCAGCCGGGCGCCTTCGCTGCGGCGAGTTGCCAGAAATGTCTCGCCTGATGTGCGTGCGGCGGTGTCGCTGAGTTGAGGAAGATTGACTTGGACATTCAAGAGGGCGCTTTCCATTGCAGTGTGCGCAAAAAGTTGGGCGATACGCAGATCGCTTGCAAGTTGCGCGGAAGTGATCTTGGACATCGTTGCAAGGGCAGCGAGAACAGCCACAGATAGATCCGCAATTGCACTTGGAGCCGCGATCGCTTCGTTCACTGCGTCGTGCCATTCTGGAAGCGCGTTGCGTTGATCTGCGGGGATTTTCCAAAGTGAATTCAATTTCAAATATGCGTTTGCATCGCGGTCCGCGAGGTCGAGCGCATCGATGCGCGCGCCAATAAAAATCATTTCGAGATTTTCCAAACGACTTTTATGTTGTTCAAATTTCGGTTTCCCAAGTGTGTATGCGATGACCATTGATCCCAGCGCGGCTGCTTGCGCAAGAATGCACGCGGCCGCTGCGCCACCGCCTGGGACGGGTTGCTTTGCCGCAAGTGCAGTGACGAATTGATCAACTGTCATCTTTGCAATCTGGTTTTGCGTCATACTCGGATTTCCCCGCTCAGTTGTGTGGTGAGAATTGTGACAAGGCGCGCAATATGCGGATCGATTTCTTCACGGCGAAGTGTTCGATCCGCCGCGCGGAAGTCCATCCGGAAGGTGACTGATTTGCGGTCATCGCCAATCTTTTTTCCGCGCCAATTCCCGACGAATGAAATCGATTCGAGGTGTGGCAATTCTGCCGCACGCACAGTTGATTCCAGTTGCGCCCATGTGACGTTGTTGGCAAGAATCACAGAAAGATCTCGATCGAGAGTTGGGCTGTTTGCAAGCGGTTGAGCACGCGGTGTGGGTGGATATCCCTGTGCAAGAAGCGCCCAGTCAAGTTCTGCCGCGGCGATTGGCGCATCCAATCCCGCAGCGGCGAGTGCCTTCGCATTGACCAACCCCAACACGCCCACCACATTTTCGTCGATGACGAGATACCCCACAGGATCAAGCGCATTCGCTGCAACTGATTCGAACCCGCCGATTGGTGCGGCTCGCACTTCGATACGCGCGTGCGCTCCACGCAATTCTCGTGCGACTCGTTCGGCTGATCCGCGCACGAGCCGATAGAGCGATTCTGCATCTCCAGTTTCGCCGACAACCATTCCGATCATTCGTCGTTCTTGATGACTCTGTGACGCAAGCCAGAAAGTCGCCGCATATTCGAAGAGTCGGACATTCGTGTTGCCACGATCTCGATTCAATTTGAGAGATTGCAAGAGACTCGCAAGCAAAGATGGACGCAAGATTGGCTCGCCAAGCGCGCGTTCGTCTTCGATGCGAAGAGTTCCGACCGCGCTTGTCGCGAAGGCGCTCGCCGCGCGCTCCGAAATGAGCGTTGGAGAAACGGTTTCAACATAGCCAAGTCCTGCGAGGCAATTTTTCGCCGCTTGGACTGCATCGACCGCAGGTTGAGGTCCGACGGGTCGAATACTGACACGGTCATTCATAGGAACTCGGTCCAGTCCAACAAGTCGCACCACTTCTTCGATCAAGTCGATTTCGCGGGTGATGTCGATCCGCCTTGGAGGAATCTTGCAGGCAATTATTTTTCCAGTGACGCTCGGCGCAAAGCCAAGAACAGTGAGTATTCGCACGATTTCACTTTGCGCAATTTCAAAGCCCGCGATGGAAAGAAGCCTCTCGATTCGCAAGTTGACAGTGTTGATTGCGGGAAGCGGTGATCCGGCAGCAATTGAGCCATCAAGCGCGGTACCGCCAGCAGTTTCGAGAATCAAAGAAACCAATCGCTCTGCGGCTTCGTCGACTTCGGATGGATGGACGCCGCGTTCGAAGCGATAGCTGGAATCGCTGGAGATTCGAGTGCTTCGACCGGTGCGACGAACTGCAACTGGATCGAACGACGCAGCTTCGATGACCACATCTGTCGTCTTGTCCGTGACTGCGGTAAGCGCGCCGCCTTTCACTCCAGCCAGCGCAACAGGGCGCTCGCTGTCGGCGATCACCAATTCACCGCCAAGAAGTTTTATTGGCTTTGCTCCATCGCCGATTGGAAGAAAATCTTCGCCCGCAGTCGCGCTGCGAATATGAATCGCACGGCCACGCAAAGTTGCAAGATCGAAGACATGCGAAGGCTGGCCATATTCGAAGAGCACAAAGTTGGTGCAATCAACCACATTATTGCGTGGAATTTGGCCGATGGCGATGAGCCGTTGTTGGAGCCATGCGGGACTTGGACCGATCTTCACGCCACGAATGACACGCGCTGTGTATCGAGGACAACGAAGTGGATCATGATTCTCGACCGTGATCGCGCTGGACGAGGATTCCTTCGACCGAGGAGCGTTCACACGCGGAAGTTGAATCGTCCGATTCGTCGCGGCGGCGATTTCGCGCGCGAGGCCGAGGTGCGAAAGGCAATCACCACGATTGCTGGTGGTCTCGACCTCCTGAGCGATGTCATCTCCCGCAACTGGCTCGGAAGATTCGCAAGGAAAACCGACCGCGGTGAGAACATCAGCTTGCTCCGACGCCGAGGCGGGGGAGGACAAATATTCGTTGATCCATTTCACGCTTGTTCGCATGTGCGGGGTAAGACTACCGAATGCTTCGTCGTGCTACTCTCTCGCCATGACGAGATGGTTCGGTCGATCTGCGGTGCCCTTTCTATTGTCCAGTGTCGTTGCGCTCACTTGCACCTTTGTGGGTTGCACCGATGTGCGAACCGCGCGCGTCGATTCCTCAAAGACACCCGACGATCTGTCGGTGGATGTCACGATTCTGACTGGAATCTCAGCAAAGGATCTGCCGCAAGCGCATCTTCGTCAGGGAAAGTTCACTGTCCTTTCTGATGGAAGTTTGCGCAGCGATTATGGCGACAGTCTGAACTTCTTGACGCGCCCGGCCCCGACGCGTTGGTTGTATCAAAGTCAAATCGACGGAATTTGGAAATTGGCAAGAGATGAAGGGTGGCTCGAGACATCGGCATCAACCATTGATGTCTGGCCAGGGTCGTTGCGACCATCGAAGAATGAAATAATTTACATCCTCTTCTTTCACGCAGATGGAATGGATTGGTGGTTCGTTCGACGTTTCCAAACTTCGGATATTCCAGATCCACACGCAGTCACTTTCGTTCGAAGCCTTTGCGCCTTGGCGTGGTCGACGGATCGCAGTCCCGACCGAAATCTTCCGTATCGATATGACTTTGGTCCCAATCCGTATGAAGGATTCACGAAGGCGCCTCCTTGGTCATTCGCAAAGTCAACACCTGTGAAGCCGTGATGGGTTGAACTTGATGAGCCTTCGAAAGAATTTCGCCTGGACATTCGCGGTCATCACGCTTGTTGCAACAACATTGTTGGCATCGTGCAACACACTGCCGACACAAGAGCGCAATTATGGAAAATGTGGAATTGGCTTGGTCATTTGGTTGCGCCAGCCAAAGACTTCGCAGTATCAATATTTCACAATTGATGGCGGTGTTTTCGCATATGGAGCAGGAGTAACTGCGCTGAATATGAAAACGTTTTGGCAGACGGACCTCAGTCCTGAACAATGCCAGAAGATCCGCCAGTGCGCAGAGGATGGTGGATGGTTCAGCGCATCTCCGCCGTCGAGTTCGCCAGAAAAAGGTGATCTTGTGGCGGATATCGCGGTCAATTGGGATGGTGGTCGACAGCAATTCACCGCCAGCGGAGATCAAACTTCGGTCAAATTTTTGACAGATTTTTTGACCCAGATATCAGATGTTCGATTTCAGCGATCCCTTGATCGTTTGCCGACAGCTGGAGAGCAGCCAAAGTAGCTCGCTGTGTTGGGGCGGTGGATTGGTGGGGGATAAGTTGGAAATAAAAAAAGGCATTTTTTTTGATTCTTTTATTTCGCGCTCATACGCTTTCTCGGGCGCCAAGGAAATCATTTCAAATGATCGACGAAAACGACACCCGCGAAGCTGAGCAGTGGGGCAAAAGACTTGAAGCTTCATATCGGGAAAACCGTGGGAGAATTATAGATCTTCTGCGTGCGAAATATCCGATGCCTGCGGTGGAAGATGCGATGCAGGAAATTTTTGCGCAGCTGCTTTGCAGAATGCCAAAATCCGCAGTTGATAGAGAAGTAGCTCTTGGCGCGGCATATCTCTTCGAGTGCATTCGTCGAAGACTTTTGCGCACGCTTGGAAATGATCAGCGCCGTCTCGAATCGACTCGAAATGCTTGCCGCAAAGGAGCAATCGAATCAAACCAGTACACTGATTCTAAGAGCGATCCATTGCATGGTGGCGATCCAGAATTTGATGAACAGCAACTTGCTTCCGCTCTGAGGCAGTTGTCGCCCAAGCAACAGGATGTGCTGCGATTGATTTGTACAGAAAATGTCCGGCGACACGATGGTTCAAAGTCACTTGGATGTGACGAGAACTGCTTTGGAGTTCGCAGGCATCGTGCGTTGATTGCGCTTCGCGAAATCTTGATTCGTGACGATGAGCGCACCGTGCGAACTGACCCTAGAAAGAAGCCGTCCGATGCGGCGTCTGCTCGGTGCGCTATTGACGACACGGCTGGGGAAGTCTCGACCTAGAATCGTCGGCGAATGACTGACGCTGTGACAATTTCAGATCCGATTGTTGGCATCGATTTAGGCACGACGCATTCGCTTGTTGCTTTTTGCGACGCTGCTGGTCCACGCATTCTATCCAATGAAGATGGTGATCGCATGGTGGCCTCCGCAGTGAGATATCAAGGAGGAGTCGCGGTCCAAGTGGGCGGCGATGCTCGACGAAACGCGGTGGAATTTCCTCTTGATACGGTCTTGAGCGCCAAGCGATTGATGGGGCGATCATTTGAAGAATCGAAGTCGATGCTCAGTGGTTTTCAATTCGAAGTGGTGGAAGGAATACGCGGGCTTGCTGCAATTTCTGCGGGCGGCGCTCGTGTTCTGCCGCAAGAAGTCGCGGCAGTCATTTTGAGCGAGTTGCGGCGGACCGCTGAATTGCAATTGGGTTGCAAGGTTCGTCGAGCGGTCATCACCGTGCCCGCATATTTTGATGATGGTCAAAGACAAGCAACACGCGACGCCGCACGATTGGCTGGTTTAGATGCTGTGCGAGTCGTCAATGAACCAACTGCTGCGGCTCTGGCATATGGCATCGGTCGACGCGGTTATGCGCAGACGATCGCGGTGTATGACTTCGGCGGAGGAACATTCGACGTTTCGATTTTGCAGGTCATTCCCGAGAGCGCATCAGGTGATGGTGATTTGTTTCGAGTGATTGCAACCGCGGGGGATACACAGTTGGGTGGAGATGATTTGGATCACGCGCTTGCACAACAACTGCTGAAAGATGCCGGGATGGCGTCGTCGGCTGGCAAGAATGTCAAAGTTGCCCCGGCAGCTCGGCAAGCGCTCCGTGACTTTGCGGAGTCAACGAAGATCGCTTTGTCACAGCGCGAGAGCGCGCAGGTCGACATCGATCTGGGCAGTGGAGTGCGTCTGCAAAGAACAGTTTCGCGAGTGGAATTCGAAGCACTTGCAAGTCCATTCATTGAGCGAACAATTCGCGCATGCGAGCGTGTTCTGCAAGATGCGGGTGGAATCCCCATCGACCGTGTCATTCTCGTGGGTGGTTCGACAAGAATTCCCCTTGTTCGCAAGCGCGTTGGCGAGTTTTTTGGATTGGATCCTTACACCGCGCTCGACCCTGATTGCGTGGTCGCTCTTGGTGCTGCAGCACAGGCAGCGGTTTTGCAAGGTGCGCGCAGCGATGTGTTGCTGCTTGATGTGATTCCACTTTCGCTTGGAATCGAAACCGTCGGTGGGGCAGTCGCAAAGTTGCTGACACGCAATGCGACCATCCCAGCGCGAGCGAAGGAAATGTTTTCAACAAGCGTGGATAATCAAAGTCATGTGCAATTGCATGTCCTGCAGGGTGAGCGCGAGATGGTCAGTGATTGCCGTTCTTTGGCCCGCTTCGAATTGCGTGACATCCCGCCAATGCCTGCAGGCATTCCTCAAATCGAAGTCGAATTCTTGGTGGATGCCAACGGTGTCTTGCATGTCACTGCTGGGGAAAGGCGCAGTGGACGGCGAGCGACCGTTCAAGTCGTTCCCAGCTTTGGATTGACCAACGAAGAGATCGAACGAATCGAACGCGAGAGTATCGTTCATGCACGATCGGATATGCATCATCATCGAGTCGTTGATCTTGCGGTCAATTCGACGCTTGATATCAAATGGATTGGTGATGCACTGCTGAGAACTCGTGACGATCTTTCTGTGGCGTATGTAGATTCACTTGAAGTTCTCATCACCCGATTGAAAGGATTTGTATCGCTTGCGCATACCTCTCCGCACGATGTCGATGCGAATGCGTTTCAACAAGCGAAGGAAGAGCTTGATCGAGCCAGCGTCGCGATGCACGAACAATCAATCTCAAAAAGTTTGCGCGCGATTCCCACTTCTGTATCCACGCCAATTTCCACCCCAAAGAACACGAGGAAAACATGAGTGATTTGAAAGTAGCGGTCATCATTCCAGCGGCTGGTCAAGGAACGCGCTTTGGAGGAGACAAACTCGGTCAAGACCTTGGTGGTCGGCCGCTTCTTTTGCGAACCGTGGAATTGTTCACAAAGCGCGAAGAAGTCAGTGCGATCGTGGTCGCCGCTCCGCCAGAATCGATCGATGATTTTCGCAGTCGATATGGCGCGCAACTTGGTTTTCACGGAGTCATCATCGTTGCTGGTGGGCGCGCTGAACGTTGGGAGAGTGTTCGTAATGCACTGGCAGTCGTGCCGACGGATTGCACTCATATTGCAGTGCATGATGCGGCAAGACCGGGCGCAAATGACGCGCTGCTCAATCGGATTTTTGATGCGGCTCGTGTCGCCGCGGCGGTGGTTCCTGGTGATCCAGTCAGTTCAACTCTCAAGCGCGTCACTGTTGAAACATTCGCCGCAGCTCCAGATGAGGCAGTCGCAGATGCGATTCTCGGCGATGCGGGTCGCGAGTCCGTGCGAGGCCGCCGTGTGGAATCGACTGTGGATCGAACTCGTTTGATGGCAATCCAAACTCCGCAAATTTTTTCCGCAGATGTGTTGCGCCGCGCGTACGCACAGCAAGACCTTGCTGGTGCGACGGATGACGCGATGTTGGTCGAGCGCCTCGGTGAAAATGTTTTGGTTGTCGAAGGAGACCCTCGCAATATCAAGGTGACAACAACCGCGGATTTAGCGATTGTCCGCGCAATTTTGGGGCATCGCGCTCCGGATGAACGACCCGCGCATAAGCGTTTTTGATTTCGCGTTTCCCAGAGCGTTGCGCGACTATCCGCGGGATCGAATCTTCGTTCCTTCCATCGTCAATTCAGTTCGCTTTGGCTCGGGCGGGCCTTGGGCAGAACTCGATGGACAATTTGGACACGCTGGACTTTTACCTCGGCGCGGCAGCAGAGGTCGAATCACGAATATCAGAGCGACAATCACGATAACTGTCGCAATCCAGAACTGCCAGTCGTTGATTGGGAAGGCGCTCATGACATCAAACGATATGCGAAGAACGCGGCGGTGTATGCAATGATGGTCATATAACAGAATTGCAGGAGCGGCCAACGCCACGATCCTGTTTCTCGTGCGACAACAACAAGAGTCGGAAGGCATTGCATCGCAAGCACGAAGAAGATCAGCAGCGACGCAGATGTCGCCATTGTGAATAGAGGCACTCCATCATCACGCGTTGCACTGCGGACAGTCGCCAGCGTTCCTTGATCTTCTCCATCGGCATCAGAGCCTGCTCCGGCCAATACAAAGACTGTTGTTGTGAAAACTTCGCGGGCCAAAAAACTGGTCAGAACCGCGACAGTCAATTGTCGATCGAGCCCGATGGGCGCGAAAGCAGGCTGACAGATTGCGCCAATTTGCCCTGCAAATGATCCACTTTGTTGCGTGCGTTCGTTCAATCGTTGGGACTGTGAACGCAGGTTTTCGGCGGTCGTTGGATCAGTTTGCGCAACTTCGACAGCGCGCATTTCGATCGCAACACTTTCTGGACTCGGCTGGGATTTTGGATATGCGCTCAACCACCACATCACGATTGCGATGGAAAGAATCACGCTGCCAGCGTTCTTGAGAAAGAGCATCCCTCGATCCACGGCGATTGTCAGAGCATTGCGAATACTTGGCAAGCGATAGTCGGGAAGTTCGAGCATCATCGGAGTGCTTGGTCCGCGCAATATTGTCTTTCGCAGAAGGGCGGCAGTTGCCAATCCAACAATTCCACCAAGCACATAGCAGCCAGTGAATGCAAATCCCGCTGCAAGGGGTCGTCCCGCGAAGAGCACTCCCGTCAGAAGTGCATAGACGGGAACGCGTGCGCTGCAACTCATGAATGGCGCGACAAGAATTGTTGCGAGTCGATCGCGATAATTTGGAATCAGCCGAGTGGCCATAATTCCAGGCAGAGCGCACGCATGCGAAGAGAGCAGAGGCATAAACGCTTGACCAGGCAAACCAAATCTTCGCATCGTGCGATCGACTGCGAACGCGGCGCGTGCGAGGTATCCAGAATCTTCCAAGAGTGCAAGCAGAAAAAAGAGCAGCAGAATCTGTGGCAGAAAGACAACCGTCGCTGAAAGTCCACCGACGATTCCGTTGACCGTCAGATCACGCAGTGTTCCCTCTGGCATTATCGATTCAACGCTACTGCCAAGCCAACCGAAAATGCCGTCGACTGCCTCCATCGGAAATTGCGCAAGCCAATAAATCGATGCGAACAGCAGTGACATCATGAGCACAAAGAAAATGATTCCCAGCAGCGGGTGCGTGAACGCAGCGTCGAGACGATCATGAATCGTCATTCGTTCATCGTTTTTTTCGTTCGGATGCGCTGCAATTCGGGCAAAAACGTCTGCGGCCCACATTGCGCTCGCCGTCGAACCGGGCTCGGAAGTTGGATAGGCGATGTCTGGACTTGGAGTGGCATTGCTTTTCGATGTTTGCGAGAGTTGTGCAATCAATCGATCGATTCCTTTTCCGCTGCGCGCTGAAACTGCGACAACTGGAACTCCCAAAGCTTGCGATGCGGCGTGTTCATCAATGATCAATCCTCTGCGCTCTGCAAGGTCGACCATGTTGATCGCAACGACACTTGGAAGTCCACGTCGCAGCGCGCTTGCGGCAAACTGCAAGTTGCGCGAAAGATTATTCGCGTCAAGCACCAACAACGCGGCATCAGGTCGACCATCGCCAACTCGTCCATCAAGGCAGTCGGCACAGAGCCTGCTTTCTGGCATCTCCAACATTAAGCTATAAATTCCAGGTAAATCGATCAGATCCATTTCCTGTCCAGACTTCGTGAGACATCTTCCTACCTGATGCTCCACAGTGCTGCCAGGAAAATTTGCGGTTTTTGATCGCAGTCCACAGAGTCGGTTGAAGAGCGTGCTCTTTCCCGTATTGGGATTGCCAAGCAGTGCGATGCGTGGAATCACGGCGATGTCGACTCGATCGGTGTCACCATTATTTGATCGGCAATAATCTGTGGAAGTCCTAATCGAGTTCGATCAATTTGCACGATGCACGGCGTCCCAGGTCGGCAGACGCGAACTTCGCATTGTTCGCCCATTCCCATTGCGGCAAGCAGGCAACGATGTTCGCTCGGCAATGAATCGAGTGCCGAACATTCCACCGTCGCACGTTGTCCGCGTGCGAGTTGACTGAGTGGAATTCTGATCGTGGGTTGAGCCATCGAGAAATGGTATTGAGACTCAGTCTCAATATCAACTCGAAGGTGCGCGAGAGGGCGAAGAAGGGGATTCCCACCCATCCAGAGGGGTTGATTGGTTGCCGAGATTTGTCAGAGTCACTTCTTTTCGTCCCGATAGATCTTGCGCCGTGCGGCATAATCCTCTGGGGATTCGTTCAAGTTCGGCGCTTGTCCATCTTGCCATTGCCGATGCAATTGATTGAGAAATGGCACGCACCAATGGCAACCAGTTCCCGCCCCAAAGCAATCGGAGAGTTGGCTTGCCACGCGCGGCTTTTCGCATTCAAGAAATGTATTCAGCTTGCGCAGGCTCACTCGAAAACACAAACAGACATGATCGTCAGGATCCATCACTCAACGCTTGTAGCCGTGTTCGATGTGAGTTCTTTTCCAATGACAACCCAATGCGAAACGCAATATGGCGCGACGAAAGTTCCATGACGACTCCAAGATTCGGAAGTCTGATGCTCGGCACAAAAATCGATGCGTGGATCAATGTCGCCGGTCAGTTGAAAAATAGTTCCCTTTGGACTCGATCGAATAAGTTCTGTAGTAGGCGACCGATCCATTTCCGCGTGGAATGAATCGCCTACATTTGATCCATTGGCATCAACAGCTTGGCAAAGGAGAATAATTTTGTCAGATGCTTTCTTTGAGGCTTCTGTTCGCAAGACTGTGACAGACCAGTTGATGGGCTGGGAGAGAATTCGATTTTGTCCCACAGCCCATTTGCGAAGAGTGATCGAAAAGTCGTCGAAGTCCAACGTGCGGTTTGGTTGAATTGTTGGAGAAGTTCCAAAGCGCTCGGTGTAGCGTTGAGTCATTTCTAGGAGCAGTGTTTCTGGACTCTCGAATGGGTTGGAATTGAGCACTTTTACAGGTTGATTTGTCTGTGGGTTTTCTTCTGAATCGTCGTGGCTGTCTTTAGAAATTGTTACGACCATTTCAGGTTCATTTTCCAAAGTTGTTTCCGATTTTTCAGTTGTAACAGGTTCGGTTTCCTTGGCTCGAACTCTATCTGGTTCGGTTGGTTTTGAAGCCTTTTGCGCCCGCGCTTTCGCAAGTTCTAAATTTTGTCTTTCGACCAAGGATTCGAGAGCCTTTACTCGCTCCTCGAGTGCTCTTGATTGCGCTTTGATTTCCGCAAGCATTTGTTCCTGCGCGGTCATACTGGGGTTCTCATCTGTCGCAGGCGCAGGTTCTGTCGCAGGCGCGGGTTCTGTCGCAGGCGCGGGTTCTGTCGCAGGCGCAGGTTCTGTCGCAGGCGCGGGTTCGGTCGCAGGCGCGGGTTCTGTCGCAGGCGCGGGTTCTGTCGCAGGCGCGGGTTCATCACTTGGCGCGGGTTCTGTCGCAGGCGCGGGTTCTGTCGCAGGCGCGGGCGACTTCGGCTTGGACTCCGCAATATCTCTTGATTTCTTTGCCTTGGCTGCATCATCTTGCTGCTTCGCATTTGTTGCTTGCAGTGACTTGACTCTCTCTTGCATTGCCTTGGCTTGTTTCTTGAGATTGGCGATAGTGTCAGCCAATTCCTGATCTTGTGGCGCATTCGAATCAGAATCTTTTGATTGAGCAGGTGGGTCACCACCATCCTTGGACGGCTCCTGCGCAAATGAGTTGGCCGCCAAGAAAATCACGCCACTGGCGCAAAGAAGTCGCAACGAAAGAATGAATGGAATGGACATTATGACTAGCATAAACAAAGTTAGCCTCGCAGACCAACTATGGCAAACATCGAACCCATTCTGAAAATTGTCGCACGCGTTAGAAGACGCATCGCTCTTGGCCAGCTTTTATGTTCGATGGTTCGAATTACTCTCTGGGCTGGGATCTTTCTCGTCGTGGTTTCAGTCGGGGCAAAGCTCGTCGCAGGTTGGTGGTCGCC
>SXGQ01216895.1_pt1 | contig 32264 bp, 30 predicted proteins | sample 3178371 | NCBI WGS metagenome assembly SXGQ01 (sample SAMN11356859, study PRJNA531348) | freshwater metagenome | isolation source: freshwater sample F1-20 | place: China: Fuxian Lake, Yuxi | collected 2017-12-25
ATCTCTGCAAAATCGGCAAGCACTGCAACCGGCAGTTGCGATAAGCATTGCTGACTAGCACCGACATCCACCACATGCCAGCCGCCAATAGTTGCTGCGTGGCGCGCCGCTACGTGTGCTGCAAGACGACCGTCAGCCACGCCCACACCAAATGAAGCGACACCGGCATTGCCCATGCCGACAAGAACATGTTCCACCATTGCGTGTAACCGCTGTGCAAGCACTATGTCGCCGCCGACATATCTTGAGGGGCCACGTGTAGCCAAAACGATGATTCCAGGAATACTCACTTCAACAAGTGGCACCAACTGCGCCACCGATTGCACCACAGGCTCAAACATCAAACGATCGCGCTCTGGGTTGCTGGGTGCAATATGTAGTTGAGGGCATGCAGCCTGGGCTTCGCGCCTGCGCATCCCTACCAATACGCCATTACGCGCTGCTTCAGATGTTCGGGCGACAACACGCTGCGCATGCAGTACGGCTACTGCTCCATACTCTTTCCCGCGCGAACGTAATTCGTGTTGAGCCGCAACTGCTGGCCAGTCGTTGCATTCCAGTACGGCAACGCGTGTTGTTTCAGCCAACATGATGCACGGTGTGCTGTACAGCCCTTGGCACCCGCCTACCACTTACCGCAACAGAAATTTCACGGCTCTGCACATACCCTGCGCCTTGCTCTATGCCGTGCCACTTTGTTGTATTGGTATGCAGCACAACGTCTGGTTGAAATACAGATTGCGGTGCCGATTTTCGAGCAGTGTCGATAAGCACCAGAACATTGCGTCGAGATTGAATACGGGCCTGAACGCGCTGCGCGTCGGCAACACCCACACCATGCGGAACTTGCAACATAATCAGTTCGAAACCATCTGCAACAGCGGCAACAGTGCTGGCCCACTCGCGTTTGTTGGCTGTTGGTGTAACAAGCACCATGCGTTGCAGTGCGACACCTTGCTCGCATACCGACATCAATCCAAAATGAGCGACACCAACAACCCCCAGCCACGACCCGGCCTGCGTTGCAGCCGCAACGACACGCAACGCAAGCGACACCGCTGCATCGCCACTGCACAGCACGGTGCGCCCACGAACAAGTGCTTCCTCGGGAAACAACGATTGGAGGGGCTGCACGACGGGAAAGGTTGGTGGTGCGACATGGCTCATCCGAAGCAGGCTGTCGCTTGTTACATCAACACGCATTCTCTCATTGTAGCGAACATATGTTCGTAGTGGCCAGGGGCCCTAACTGCGGCGGGCTACTTCTCCCAGCACCTCAATCAACTCGTGCACGCTTCCCGAACGTCGATCGGCACCAAGATTGCGAGCAATTTCATCGCTGGCCACACCTGCGCCACCCACCAAAATTGGTAAGTCTCGCGGAACCACTTTTCTGATTGCTCCAATCGTTGCCTGCGCAGCAGGAAGCGACCCAGGCATGGTCACGCCAATGCATACCGCGACAACATCTTCGCCCTGGCGAATTGCTTCAGCAAATGCTTCGGCCGGCATATTCGCACCAACATCGGAAACGTTCCAACCCTCAAAGCGAATCAAATCAGCAACCATCGACGTCGACAACGTGTGCATCTCGTCTGCTGGTGAACCAAGCACAACCGTGCCTTTCGAAACTCCTCGTCGTGCAAACCGTGGCCCAAATTGGCCGATTAAGCGCATCGCAATATTGCTCGCTCGATGCTCGACAAAAATTTCTAGGTTTCCGGCCGCCCACCTTGCACCAATTGCACTCATTGCAGGCGACAACACCTGCAAATAAAGAAAATACAAGTCGTGGCCGGAGCGCAATACTGCTTCCATAATTTCGGCCGCGCCACGCTGGTCGCCTTGAATAAGTTGCGCTTCAAGGCGCTCGGCCCAAGGAGCAATTTTTTTGCCGCCTTCAGAAAGCTCGGAAGTGTGCACTTTGGCATCACGAAACAATTCCAAGTCAGATAACTTTACGTACCACGAACGGCCAACTTTGGTTGCAGGCAACAGCCCCTGTCGCACATAGCGATACACGGTCATGTAGTGGACATCAAGCATTTCCGCAACATCGTGCAAGGAAACATCAGACTGAGACATTGGCACCGAGTCTTTCACCCTGTACCACTCATCGCACAACTTAACCTTTGTTCGCGCGGGCCTTCGCAAGCGCGGCCTGGCTGCGGGCAAGTAGCGCTGCAGGAATCTTGCTTGCCTCAGCGCTCAGCGGTGCGCCGCCGGCATCGGCAGCTGCCGCTGTGGCTGGCTCGGCGCTTTTCGGAACTTTGCTCATCAGTTGTTCAATCGAAGGCGGCTCCATGCCTGGCTTCCAGTACTGATACAGGTCCTCAACGATGGTGGAAAGGCCGTTATTACTTGCCCCCTCAATGACGTCCACGGTGATCATGTTTCCGAATACATGCACCGAGGACACCTTGCCCGTTGCAAACATGCGTTGCGCAAGCACATCGGCAGGCTTGGTGCCAAGGGCAGATGCGCCATCCGTATAGCGCTCGTGGCCCATACCCGTAAGCGAACGATTGATTTCAAAGCGAATTCGCCCTGGTGTGGCGGTTGGTTTTTGAACGACTAAAACTGGCTGACCCATGCCTCACAGACTAGTTGGCTCGCCTTCTCGGCGACAGTCCTGCGCCACTACCGTTGAGGTTATGACGAGCCAAATAAGTGTCGAAGATTTTGCGTCCAAAGCCCGTGTCTTTCTAGAGGCCAATGCAGAGCGCAAGGAAGTCAAGAAGAAGTTCACATGGGGCGAAGGAACCGACAACGTTTCCATGTTCGAGGAGCGCAGCCGCGACGCCGAAATGGAGATGCTGCACAAAGCAAAGGAATGGCAAGCAAAGCGATTTGATAATGGATTTGGCTGGATAACTGGTCCAACAGAATACGGCGGCGCAGGGCTTTCGAATGCCCATGAGCGTGCATACAACCACGTCGAGCGCGACTATCGCACTGCCCCACTCGGCGTCTTCCAAATTGGACTCGGCATGGTTGCTCCAACAATTTTGGCCCATGCTTCAGATGTCGCGAAGGAAAAATACATCCGTGCCATGTGGCGTGCCGACATTGTTGGTTGCCAGTTGTTCTCCGAGCCCGGCGCGGGCAGCGACTTGGCATCGGTACAAGCAAAAGCCGAACGTGACGGAGACGAGTGGCTCATCACCGGACAAAAGGTGTGGACATCGGGTGCTCAGTTTTCCGACATCGGCGAAATCATTTGTCGCACCGACCCATCGCTGCCAAAACATAAAGGTCTCACTGGCTTCATTGTCGACATGCGTGCACCAGGCGTAGAGATTCGTCCTCTCCGACAAATGACAGGCGGAGCAAGCTTCAACGAAGTGTTCTTCAACGAAGTACGCGTGCGCGATGATCACCGTTTGGGCGAAGTGAACAATGGATGGAACGTTGCACTCACCACACTGATGAACGAACGCGCATCAATCGGATCCAGCGATGGCGGTGAAAACAACATGTACACCCGTCTTCTCGCAATGATTCGTCATTACGAGCTGGACAAGGATCCAATCGTGCGCGACATGCTTGCCGACTTGTACATCAACACCCGCGTCGCAGGTTTCACCAGCCAACGCGCAACCGACAAAATGCGAGCAGGACAACTTCCAGGCCCCGAAATGTCAATTGGCAAAATGGCCCTCGTTGACAATCAGAAGCGCATGAACGACCTCGTCGCCCATGTTCTTGGTGCAAAACTTGTTGTCGATACTGGCGAGTGGGGTACCTACGCCTGGAGCCAGTTATTGCTCGGTGCACCTGGCATGCGAATTGCGGGAGGCTCCGACGAAGTCATGCGCAACATCGTTGGCGAGCGAGTGCTTGGGCTTCCAAAAGACGTTGGCATCGACTCCAAGTCGGCATTCCGCGACATCAAAGTGGGCACCCAGAAGGACTAAGTCCTCGCGGTTAGCGGGTGGGGCGCTTGAAATTAAGCGCCGTGTCAATCAACAATCGGGTTCCATATCCAGTCATGCCCTTTTGCAGCCAACCACTATCGCTATCACTCCACATTGGCCCAGCAATATCCAGGTGAGCCCAAGGCGTATTGCCAACAAACTCATCGAGGAATAGTGCTGCGGTAATTGCACCTGCCTCGCCGCCTACGTTCTTCATATCGGCAACGGTACTTTCAAGTGCTGCGCGGTAGTCGCGCTCTAGCGGTAACTGCCACAACTTGTCCGAGGTGCGGTCGGCTGCGGCAAGCAGCTGAGCAATGAACTTCTGGTTGTTGCCAAGCACACCAGCCATGCCGTTGCCGAGTGCGCGCTGGCATGCACCAGTGAGCGTTGCAATGTCGACAATTGCATCTGGCTTCTGTTCGGCTGCAAGTGCCAAACCGTCGGCCAAAATGAGCCTTCCCTCGGCATCGGTGTTGTGAATTTCCACAGTTTTGCCGTTGCGCATGTGCAGCACATCACCCATTGCCATTGCGCTACCCGACGGAAGATTGTCGGTGCACATGAGATAACCAGTTACTTGATTGGTGCATCCAAGAGCCTTCAGTGTGCTCATTGTTGCCAACACGGCAGCGGCGCCGCTCATATCGCCTTTCATCATTGCGTGCGAAGGGTCGGATGGCTTGAGCGAAATACCACCGGAGTCATACATCACCCCCTTGCCAACCATCACGAGATGCGGCTTGCCTTTTGCACCAGTTGGCTTGTAGGTCAAGCGAACCATGCGTGGCGGCTCGACGCTTCCACGATTGACTCCGATAATTCCGCCGCAACCCATTGCAAGCAATTGGTCTTTGTTGAATACTTCAACCTTTAAGCCAGATGCTCCGGCAATTTCGACAGCCTTATTGGCAAACATTGTCGCTGTCAGGTGGGCCGGTGGCATGTTTGCAAAATCGCGAGCCATGTTTGTTGCGGTTGCAATTACTACACCACGCTTTACGCCCGCGATAAGCGCCGCGCCTATACCCACAATCGTCACTTCTGAAAGCTTTGTGGCCTTTTTATCAATCGTCTTTAAGTCGGTGTAGCGATGCGATGCAAGTGCAATACCTTCAACAACAACTTGGGCTGCAAGCTTTCGATCGATTCTTCCTGCGTTAGCCAAGTCGGTTGCAAGGGAGCCAAACCCCGAAGCAGCGCGAGCAAGTGCGGCTGCCGCCTTGCGCAGTGTCTCGGTAGTGAGTTTTGCGTTTTCGCCAATGCCAACCAAAATGGTGATTGCACCTTTGTCGGCAGGGACGATATATGTTTGGCCAACTTTCCCCGTGAAACCAAGTGTCTCAAGTGTCTTTCGCGAAAGTGAAATGCCTTTGGGCAGTGCACCTTCCGATGCGACAGCGATTCCGACTGCAGCAACTCCTGCAGGAATTTTATTTGCAACGGTGAATGACATTGTTGTCTCCTTATTTACTTATTTAGATCACATCTTTAACTGGCAGAGATACACCATCTTGCCAACGAGCAAGCGTCCACAGTAAATCGCTTAATCGATTGAGATATGGGCATGCCTGCGATGGTGCCGGCGCGGCAGCGAGCGAATGTCGCTCGGCCCTGCGCGCTACGGTGCGGCCAACGTCTAGAAGTGCAGCAACTTTGTTCTGTCCGGGCACGACAAAATCTGTTGGCGGGGTAAATCGTTCGTCTAACGAGTCGATCATTTCTTCTAAGTGGGTAACCATCTCTGCAGTTACAAGCGACTTGCCACCCACCAACTTGTGACGGTTCTCGGGAAGCGTGGCCAATTCCGCCATCAGTACCCACAAATCACGGCAGATATGCACGAGCATGTCGTCAAGCTCGGTGCCTTTCCCCGCCTCGGCGCGAACTAGCCCCAAAATTGCTTGGGCTTCGTCTACCGCGCCATAGGCCCTCGGAAGTGCGCTGTCTTTACCCACGCGACCGCCGTAGAACAGCCCCGTTGTGCCGTCGTCGCCAGCCCGTGTATAGATCTTTTCACGTGTCATATCCTCGACCACGCTACTCGTTCGCCCCAAGGCCACGACCGACCGATCGAAGGTTTTGTGGTGCGATGGGAATTGGTGCAGCCGTCATAGGTACTCTGAGAGCACAATGTGCACGCCAAAAGGAGCAACGACATGACTAACTATAAGCAGATCTATATCGATGGCCAGTGGGTAGCACCCAGCTCGAGTGAGACCATTGAAGTGTGGGACTCCACCGACGAGTCGGTCATGGCAACCATCCCATCTTGTAATGCATCCGATGTAGAACTTGCTGCTGCTGCGGCGCGTGCGGCGTTTAACTCCTGGGCAGCGCTCACTCCAAAAGTACGAGCCGAGTACATCAGCAAAATTGGTGACGGACTCGCGGCAAAAATGGATGAGATCTCTTCGGCAATCAGTCGCGAGACCGGAATGTCTAAATTTCTCAGCCAAATGATTCAGGTTGGACTGCCCATCAACTCGTTCAAGCAGGCTGCCGCAATTGCCGAGAGCTTCACCTACTCGAAAGAGGTCGGCTCGTCGCTTGTAGTCCGCGAACCAATTGGTGTTGTTGGTTGCATCACTCCATGGAACTATCCGTTGCACCAAATTGCCGCAAAAGTCGCTTTCGCTATGGCGGCAGGTTGCACTGTTGTCTTGAAGCCAAGTGAAGTTGCTCCGATCGACGCGTTCATGCTCACCGAAGTAATCCACGAAGTAGGTTTGCCAGCCGGTGTGTTCAACATGATTACGGGAACTGGCCCAGTTGTTGGTGAGGCAATGTCGGCAAGCACAAACATCGACATGATGTCATTCACTGGCTCTACTCGTGCGGGACGTCGCGTTACCCAGGTTTCTGCCGAGTCGGTAAAGAAAGTTGCGCTCGAATTGGGTGGTAAGTCGGCAAACATTATTTGTGCAGATCTCGATACAGAGACATTTGCGAAGGCCGTTTCGTCGGGTGTTGGAAAAGCATTCCTCAACAGCGGCCAAACATGTTCCGCACTCACCCGAATGCTGGTGCCGAAAGCTCGGCTGGAAGAGGCCGAAGCGATTCTCACCGCAACCGGCAACGCCCTCGTTGTTGGAGATCCGTTCGAAAAGACGACCCATCTAGGCCCTCTTGCGTCTGCAGCCCAACGCGACCGTGTGAATGGGTTCATCCAAAAAGGAATCGATGAAGGTGCGAAGCTGTTGGTTGGTGGCGTTGGGGTTCCCGAGGGAGTCTCGAAGGGCTACTACGTCAAGCCGACGATCTTCTCCAATGTCACTACGTCAATGACCATTGCCCAAGAAGAAATCTTTGGCCCTGTACTCAGCGTCATTCCTTACAACGACGAAGAAGACGCAGTGCGAATTGCGAACGACACGGTGTATGGCCTGGCCGGCGGCGTGTGGTCTGCCGACAAGGACAAGGCGATCGCTATCGCACGACGGATGCGTACTGGCCAAGTTGAAGTGAACGGCGGAGCGTTCAACCCCAACGCTCCTTTCGGTGGCTATAAGCAATCTGGCGTGGGTCGCGAATATGGCGACCATGGTTTTGAGGAATTCCTCGAGATCAAGGCAATGCAGCTCTAATTCACAATTTGTGATTTTTGCCAGGCGGTTGCGAGCGCGTTGTAACGACCACTAAGGGCTACTAGTTGCTCATGCGTTCCGTATTCGGCAATGCCTGCTGCGTCGATGACTGCAATGTGGTCTGCGCGCTGCACTGTTGAAAGTCGGTGCGCTACAACGATGACCGTTCTGCCCAACATCAGTCGCTCTAGTGCTTGTTCCACTTCGGCCTCGGTGCCCGGGTCGAGATTCGATGTTGCTTCATCCAGCACCAAGACGCGAGGGTCGACAAGTGCGGCTCGCGCAAGTGCAACAAGTTGACGCTCACCCGCCGAAAGACGACTACCCCGTTCGCGCACTTCTGTATCCAAACCGTCTGGCAACGTGGCGAAATGTTCGGTGGCGCCAATTGCTGCAACTGCTGCGTCTATTTGTTCGTCTGTCGCGTCGGAACGAGCGATGCGCAGATTGTCGCGAATAGTGCCATTGAACAAGAAGCCTTCTTGTGGCACAACAACAATTCGTTTACGAAGCGAATCCATTGTGGCCATTGTGAGATTTATGCCCCCGTACGAAACAACTCCCGATTGAGGGTCGTATAAACGCGCCATCAATTTGGCCAACGTTGATTTGCCCGCGCCCGTTGGACCAACCAGCGCCAATTTCTCGCCCACGCCAACAGTGATGCTCACGTTATTCAAAGCGGGGTTCGTAGCAGCTGCGTAACTGAAGGTGACACCGTCAACACAAAGTTCGCCTGCTTCCGGTAGCGCAACCGCCGCAGGATGCTCGTCGACTTCGGGTTTTGCATCAAGAATTTGAAACAACTTGTTCAGCGCCGCTCCGGCAGATTGCACCGTGTTGTACAACTGCGACAGCTGCTGCACAGGATCGAACAGGCTGGAGAGCAAAAGCGTAAAGGCAACGACCGTGCCCAACGTGACGTCGCCACGATGCACCAGCCAACCGCCGATTCCGATCATGAGCGCGCTAGCGAACACGCCGCCAAACTCGATGAGTGCGAAGTACCAGGTACTAATGCGCACGCTGCGTTCGTGACTTTGGAAAAGCTCCCGGTTTGATTTGGTGAACTTTTCGATTGTTTCTTCTTCTTGTGCGTAAGCCTGAATTACTCGCACCGTGGTGATTCCCTCTTGCAGCGCGGAAAGATTTGCGCCAACGCGTTCGCGCACTGTGAGGTATGCCTTATTGGAGTCGCGTTGAAACTTGATCGACGCGGCAATAAGCAAAGGCATCACTAACAAAGCAACGATGGTCAGCTGCCAACTCAAGGTGAGCAGCACAACAAATGCGAACACCAACAACATGCCTGCGGCGATGAATTGAAGCAGCCCCCACTGCACAAGTTCGGCCATCGACTCGATATCTGCGGTCATGCGGGCCACAAGCACGCCGGCTTTATTTCTGTCGTAAAACGCCATTGATTGACGCTGCATCTGCCTAAACACAGCAAGCCGCAAAACCCGCAGAAACGACTCACCAGTTCGGTTGAGATACAAGAACTGCATTCGTCCAAACACATAGGCCAGAAATGCAACCAGCAGATAGAGGGCAACGGACAAATTGAGTTCACCAACGTCGTTGGCTCGTATTCCCGCATCAATTCCGTGCTTCACCAGCACCGGGCCAGCAAGTGCGCAAACAGTTGTGACGCAAACACAGGCAAATGCCATCCACATCGTCTTGCGAAACGGGGCGGCCATCTTGAACACCCGACCAACAATGGTTTTTGCCTGCGCTCTACTGAGGCGGTCCTCATCGCTCACTCCTCCGGAGCTCCACATGTCAGCTTTCCTCTTCCGCGTTGTGTTCCATGCTGGCAAGCACCTCGCGGTACCGCTCATTGGACGACATAAGTTCCTCGTGCCTACCAATTGCCGCGATTGTTCCCTCGTCGAGAAACACCACTCGGTCTGCCAACGCAATTGTTCCCGGGCGGTGCGCAATAACAATGGTTGTGCGTCCACTCATGACCGTGCGCATTGCGTCACGAATTTCGCTCTCCTTGCTTGGGTCTACTGCACTCGTTGCGTCGTCGAGCACCAACACGCGAGGGTCTGCAATGATCGCTCGAGCAATTGCAATTCGTTGGCGTTGGCCACCGGAAAGCGAAAACCCACGCTCGCCAATAATCGTCTGGTACCCGTTTGGTAATTGCAGGACGAAGTCGTGTGCGCCGGCAAGTTTTGCCGCGCGTTCCAAATCCTGCTGGCTGGCACCTGGCCGCGCAAAACCGATGTTGTTGGCAACGCTGTCGTTAAACAACACCGTCTCTTCAAACACAACACCAATTTGCTGGCGCAGTTCGCGCAGGCGCAGTTTGCGCACGTCTACTCCGTCTAAGAACACGTGCCCAACGTTGGTGTCATAGAAACGCAGCAACAACCGCGCAATTGTCGACTTGCCAGAACCAGTTGCACCAACGATTGCGATCGACTCGCCGGCAGCGATACTTAAGTTGAAGTTGCTCAAAACGGGGAAGCTTGGGTTGTAGCCAAACTGCACGTGATCAAACTTCACTGCTCCAAGAGTTTGCTTCCCACTCGTCGGCAGTGATTGCGGCTTTGCAGGGTCGATGATTTCGGATTTGGTTTCCAACACTTCATTAATGCGAACAAGCGCTGCTGCCGCGCGTTGCCCCAAAGCAACGATCATGCCGATGTTGCGCAACGGCCAAATCAACAATGTGAGATAGACGTTGAAGGCAACGAGGTCGCCAATGGAGAGTTGGCCATTTAATACGCGATGGCCACCAACCCCTAGCACCGCTACTAAGCCAAGTGCAGGCAACACATCGATTGCAGGCAGGAAGCTGCTGCGGATGCGGGCGGCTTTCATAGATTCGCGCAGGATGTCGTCTGCTTCGCGTTCCAATTTCTCAAACTGCACTTGTTCCGCTCCGAAACCCTTGATCACGCGAATACCGGAGACGCTCTCCTCCACCACGTTTGCAAGTTGTGCCTGTTCCGCTTGCACCGCAATTGATGCTGGATGAATTCGGTGGCTAAACCGCCGCGCAGAAAGATTGACGAAAGGAAGTGGGATGAGCGCCACCACTGCAAGCACCGGGTCCGTGATGAACAGAATTGCGGTCACTGCGAAAATCTGGAGAACATTGGACAAAGTGATAGGAATCATCACGATGAACCCCTGGATCTGCATCAGGTCGCTCGATGCTCGACTCATCAATTGCCCTGTTTGTGCAGTGTCGTGATACCCCACATGCAGGCCAATTACATGTCGAAACAGTCGCTCGCGAAAGAGGGTTTCCGCCCACCGACTTTCGCGAAACGCTACGTACCGACGCATGCCTGAAAGCACACCAGTAAGCACCCCAAGCAGGCCAATAATGACTGCCCAACGCAACAGTGGGCCATCTTTTTCAATTCCATCGTTGATTGCGTACTTGGTCATTTGTGGAACCATCACTTTGAATGAGGCCCACAAAATTCCGATCAAACCGCCAATAAGCAGATTGCGCCGCTGCACTTTGAGCATGGCACGAAGTAGTTTCCAGCCTTCGCTCCGTTGCTCTTGCTCGAACTCGAGTCGCGTTGCTACTTCCGAATCGGTCTCGATCGTCGACATCTGTGATTACTCGGCGCTTGGCGAAAGGCTTTCGACGGCCTTCCAATAATCCATTTCTGGATCGAGCGGCAAAATGGCCAGGGACGATGTGTTCACCCCGTTTTTGAAATACTCGCTAATGCGATCACGACAATGCGCTGCACTCCCGTGCACAACAAGTTCGTCCACCGCCTGATCGGGTATGGCAGCGAGTGCTGCTTTGCGGTCGCCCGCCTTCCATGCATCCCACATGCCCTGCAGGAGCGGTGCACGACCCATCCAACGATGAAAGTCGGCATAAACAGGAACATTCATGTAGGCAGCGATTGCGAACCGCGCGCCAGCACGAACTACTTCGGAGTTCTCACTTGGGCATACAAAAATTCGTGCCGCGATCTCTTTTTCCACACCATTCGCCGCACCATGCACCACCGCTGCAACCTTGGAAACATCTTCCGCAGAAAGCCAATTAATGATGACGCCATCGGCTTCGCGGGCACCCAACTTGAGCATGCCCTCACGCAATGCAGCAATCAGAATGGTCGGTTTTTGTTCGGGCTTAATACTCAGTCGAAAACCGTCCACCTTGAATGTTTCATATTCCTTACTGATCTTTTCGCCGTTAAATGCGTCGTGCAAAAACCTAACGACATCGCGAACTTTTTTATATGGGTCTACGAATGGAACGCCGTTCCATTTCTCAACAATGACGTTGCTCGAAGAACCAATACCAATCGCAAAGCGTCCTGGAGCGGCGTCTGCCATTGCTGCCACGCTTTGCGCAATTACTGGCGCCGTGCGCGTGTACGCAGGCACGATTGCCGTTCCCAGCCGAAGCCTTGGCTCCCATGCGGCCGCAAGCGCCAATGGTGTAAACGCATCGGCTCCGTCTGTCTCGGCAGACCAAATATCGCTGTAACCCCAATCGGCAAGTTGCGCAAGTTTGTCGCGTTGTGCGTGCAAATGCCCGGGAAGCGGCACGGTCATTCCATTACGTCGAATCATTACTTTGCTTCTTTCCACATTCGGGCAATCACGCTTTGGCTTGCGGTGGCAAGAAGGGTTCCGTCTTCGGCATACATATTCATGGTGCCGTGGCCGAACCCCCGCTCGACGCCTTGTATCTGTATGTCTAGCAATACCCACTTCGTCGGAACGAGGCGAACTATTCGCAGCGTGTTGTCAAGGCTGTTACCCCCGCCGCGAACTCCAAGCGCCTGTCCAATCGCCATAGGCACAAAGTCGCCAAGCACCGCCAATGTTGCGGCATCCACATCGCTCAATACATTGGGGATTCTGGCCCACATGATGGTTCTGCCGTCGTTGGGTTCCCCGTTTAAGGCCTCAAGCTCGCGGCCTTTTACCAGTCGTTCGTCAAGTCGCTCGTGAATAGTGTTTTCTACAGGGTGACGATGTTCGCGTGAAGCAATTTCGTTTGGCTTTGGAACGTCTGGCATTTTGGTAAACGATGCATGATGTTCGAATGCTCGCTCGCCAAGTGCAGCATTGACCGTAAGAATTTCCCGGTCGCCTACGTGGCAAACCGCACGCGCCTGCGTGATCTGATGTCCGACAACGGCAAGCGTTACGTCAATCTCCATTGTCTCGTTGGTGCGGGCATACGACAAATACTGCGCGGTTGCCCACACACACGGCCGACCCGACAACTGTTCCATTGCGCTTACCGCAGCAGCCAGTGCAGCACCACCCCACAAAAACTGCCCACCTGTGACAAGTGATGTCTTCACCACCATTGCCCATCGCCCGTCAGCCTTGCCTGGTTGACCAATCGGCTCGATTCCGAGGAAAGTCTTTGTATCCATGTGGTTGCATCACACTAATGGAGACTCTCGAATTGAGGGCTACTTTATGCAGATGGAATCTATAGACAGTCCTTGGATGGGTGATGCGGTTTCACTTGTCGACGCATTTCGACGCAAGGAACGCAGCCCACTGGAGGAGCTGCAGGCTTCACTTGCCGCAATAGAGAAAAGCTCGCTTAATGCCTTTTCGTTTGTCGATACAGATGGCGCCATTGAACGAGCAAAAAAGGCCGACGTTTCCAAGCCATTCGGTGGTGTCCCACTGGGCGTGAAAGAACTGGATTCGGTGCAGGGCTGGCCAAACACCGAAGCGTGCATGGTGTTTGCAGATCGAAAGGCCACGCATACATCTCTCTTGGTAGAGCGCGCAACAATACTTGGCGGAGCAAACCACATGGGTTTGTGCACCGCAAGCGAATTTGGTGGAGTAAATGTCACACGCACGGTATTGAACGGCGCTACGCACAACCCATGGATGCATGGCACCACTCCAGGTGGTTCATCTGGTGGAAGCGCATCGGCAGTTGCGGGTGGTCTTGTCACACTTGCAACTGGTGGCGACGGTGGCGGTTCAATTCGGATTCCAGCAGGCTTCACAGGTTTGGTCGGGTTGAAGGCAACGTTCGGCCGTATCCCCCGCGCACCTCATGTTGAATTAGGAAACCTCACCGTCAACATTGGCATCATGGCCCGCAGCATTCGCGACACGGCTCGCTGGTTCGACGTGTGTAACGGCCACGACTCCAGAGACCCACTCAGCCTTCCTCGCGTCGAAAATTGGGAATTGGAATTGGGCACGCACTTGCAATCGTTGCAGCGCAAAACTGCTGTGCTTGCGCCAAATTGGGGCGGCGCAGTTGTCTCGCCAGCGATGTGGTCACAACTTGAAGAGTACGCGTTGCACCTCGCAAACATCACGGGCTTACGCATTGTCACCGTCGACACAACACTTCCAAGCATGGGCGCGGCGTGGTCGATCAGCGGCATGATTGAAATACAAATGCAACTTGCTGATCACTGGCCACAGTGCGCAGATGTACTGACACCAGAAATGCGTTTTGGCCTTGAAGCCACGGCCGGCAAGTACGGTGCCGAAGCACGAGCAAAAATCGAATCGCGTCGTGCCGCACTCAATCAACGCATGTCCGAGATTTTTGCGGCCGCAGACTTTGTGATCACAGCCAGTAATCCGGATGTTGCCTTCGCCGCCGAGGGCCCATTGCCGTCCGAATTCGGTGGTGTTCAGGCAGGCATGGGCAACAACGGAAAGTTGACATTCCCTGCGAACATGCACGGCAACCCAGCCATTTCAATACCTGCGGGACTGGTGGATGGCTTACCGATAGCCCTACAGGTAAACGGACCGCATCACAGCGAGCAATTATTGCTCGAACTCGGCTTGGCAATGGAGCAATCGAGGCCTTGGGCGCTAGTTGCGCCAGGTTCACCTAAATAGTTGGGTTATTTGTCGCGATCGGCAATTTGCTTGACAGCGGCTAGACCGTACATAAAAGCACCGGTCATCACAACGAAAAAGATTACGCAACCAAAACTAAAGAGTGCTGCAGTTGACATGGTTACTTATCTTTTCCTTGACCGACCAGAAGAAAAGCGCCGAGTGAAAGAATTGAAGGCACCCAAACTCCAACATAAATGCCGTCAAGACGATGGAACTCTCCGGTGCCACGGAAGTAGATGTATACGCTCAGGGCAAGGCTTCCTGCCGCAGCCAGCAACGTTGTCACCCGCAAAATAGATTCTGGTTTCATGATTTCCTCCACCCACACCTTAGACAATTTGGCGGTTTCCGTGGCGGCATTGCTCCTAGCGCTAAATGGCGAGGAGCGCCCGCGCCACAATATCGGTGCAAAATGACGTCAAGATAGCCAGATACATCAGGCCAGTTGCAGCCATCACGGCAGAATAGCTGCGCTCTTGTAGTGCCGCACGAGTTACGAAAGCGAGCACGCCGGTGACAATGGCCGATGCGAGCCAAAACCAGCCCAGCACTCCGTTCCAGCCATCATCGATAGTGCCGTTAATCACGCTGATCATTCCTGTAGGCAAGAGCAGCACAACAACTTCTAGCGGCCAAATATAAATCACTGCATTAACAAGTTCATTTATTAATCGACGAGGCATACCAGGTTGTACGAGATACCAGTGACCCAACAACATCGTGTCGCTCACTGCACCAAGAAATGCCGTGCCGACAAGCACTCGAAGTAGCGACACACTCACACTTCCAAAATCCACATTCTCGACGGCAGCCACTCCCGCAACCACGACGCCCGGGATACCAACCAAGGGAGCAATCAAGTCCAACTTGGATTTTTTATTCCGAATCAGTACGAGCGCGGCGATGGCCACGGCAATGCCAGATACTTCCCTCGCAGGAACCACTCCGTAACGAAACCCAAGCACCACTGCAATTACCGCAAAAACACCGAAAGTACCTCTTAACAGCAGCGCATAACCGGTGCCAACTTCGTTTCTTCGTGTTGTGAACCAAAGAAAAAACAATCCACCGACAGACCATTGCAACATCACGGTTGCCGCTTCCAACCGAATCACCGGAGCACTACTTTTTTATGCTTCAACGGTGACAAGCGAGTGATTGACTTTGTTCATTGACACTGGCCCAGTTTCGGTAGCAACGACGATGTCCTCTAAACGCATGCCCCATTTGCCAGGAATGTAAATGCCAGGCTCCACGCTGAATGCATGACCAGCCGAAATCGGAAGCGAGTTTCCGCTCACCATGTATGGCTCTTCGTGTGCTTCCATTCCGATGCCGTGACCGGTGCGGTGAACGAAATATTCACCAAATCCCGCTTGTTCGATAACTGCTCTTGCGGCGCGGTCGACGTCTTCACATGCAGCACCAACAACACCGGCAGCAACACCAGCAGCCTGCGCAGCAAACAACACGTCGTAGGCCTGGGCAACATCGCTTGCTGGCTTGCCCGTGTACACACAACGGGTGATGTCGCTGCAGTAGCTATTCATTGTTCCGCCAAAGTCACACAGCACAATTTCATTCTTGGCAATCACACGCGGGCCTGCATGGTGGTGCGGGCTCGCTGCATTTTCGCCCGCGGCAACGATGGCAAAGTTGACGACATCGTGCCCTTCGGCAAGCAAACGCGCAGAAATATCAGCCGACACCTGCGCTTCGGTGCGGCCAATGAGTGGTATCTGGCCAGAATGCAACTGTTGAGCAACTCGGTCTGCGGCAGCGCCAGCAGCCTGGAGTGCAGCAATCTCGCTCGCATCTTTTGACATTCGCAACGAACCCACCACATCCACCGCCCGAACAAACGTGGCTCCATTGACCTTGGTGAGCAATTCGACCAAGAACCGTGCCCACATTTGATCGCCGACTGCAATCTTGCGAGCATTGCGCAGCAATTTGGCAACGATAACTACAGGATCTTCGGTTTCTCCCCAAGCAACAATGCTGAATACGCCTGGTTGCGCCACAACACGCGGCACTTCCAAGCGGGGAACCACCATCACCACTTCCCCGTTTTGCGGAATAACCAGCATGGTCAGTCGCTCGAGCGGCATGGCGAGGTAGCCAGAGAGGTAGGGCAAGTCGTGGCCGACGGACAACAACGTTGCATCCACTTGTTGCGCAACCATTTCCGCCCGCACTTTGGCAATGCGTGCCGAATAATCAGAGGCTGACGCGATAGTGCGAAGTGTTGAAGCAGAAGTCATGACACTCCTTTATATCTGTAAAAGCGGCCGACTTGAACGTTGTGCCTGCTTTGCGTGATAACTCGACCTCGTGAGCGGGCTCGACTCCACGTGATTGAGTCCAACTGATTCGCCAAACTGCTTGTAATGCACAAACTCTGCAGGCTCCACCCATCGCGCCACTGGCAAGTGATGTGAAGTTGGGCGTAGGTACTGGCCGATGGTCACAATTTGCACTCCGACGCTCACCAAATCAATCAACGTCATCTCCACCTCTTCACGTGTCTCGCCCATCCCCACGATGATTCCCGACTTTGTAGTGAGCCCAGCTGCAGCACTACGTGCAAGCACAGCAAGGCTGCGCGCGTACCCGGCAGATGGGCGCACTGCGCGCTGAAGCCTGGCAACTGTTTCAATATTGTGATTTAGCACGTCTGGTCGTTCGGCAATCAATATGTCGAGTGCATCAGAGGCCTTCACATCCGAGATCAGTGTCTCCACCTGGGCCATATCATTCGCTGCACGAATAGATCGCACGCATTGTGCAACATGTTGCATCCCACCATCGTCAAGATCGTCGCGAGCAACCATCGTCAACACTGCATAGTCGAGGCCCATTTGTCGAACGGCTTGCGCCAATCGACGTGGTTCATCACTATCGGGCGCTAGTGGTTTTTGTGTATCTATTAGGCAAAATCCACAGGCTCGTGTGCATCGCTCTCCAAGCACCATAAATGTTGCTGTGCCGTCTTTCCAGCACTCGCTCAAGTTCGGGCATCCTGCTTCAACGCAGACGGTGGTCAATTGCAAATCGCGAACTGTCTGCTTGACTGCCGCAACTTCTGCGCTTTGCACAATTTTCGTTCGCATCCAATCAGGCTTCCGCACAGAGATGCTTAACCCTCCCTGCACACCCGCCTCGTCCAAGCGCTTGATGAGGCGCACGGGTTCGCCTGCACCCTGACCTCGTGAAAATGCTGAGAGGTCGTCTGGGCTGTGTTTAAAGACGACATCGCTTCTTGTTGAACTCTCATTTCCCCATCTGTTTGTTGCCAATCGAGTAATCACGTCGACAACATGCTCCATCGATGCGTCAACACCTTCTTCCGCAAGCGACGTCACTGGCCATTGTCCGATTCCACATGGGACAATGTGCTCTCGCATATACACAAGGTCGGGATTTACGTTGAGCGCAAACCCATGCATTGTTCGGCGCTCGGTGGAACCACTTCCCACCTTCACTCCAATTGCGCAAATCTTGCGCGCTTGCGGTGTGTCTGGGTCGAGCCACACACCGGGAAACTGGGCTTGCCGTCCTGCATTAGTCAGACCCAACTCGACGAGCGTTTCAATAATCATTTGCTCAAGGTCATGAATGTATGCACGAGTGTCTGCTGGCCCACTCGAACCATGTTTTGGTTGCAGGCTCAAAAGCGGGTAGCCAACCAGTTGTCCTGGGCCGTGATAGGTAATGTCTCCGCCCCTTTGCACTTCCACTAATTCGGCATCCACGTCGGCAGGGTTGCACAGCAAGTTCGTTGCAAGGTTGGACGTTGGCCCGTATGTAAACACATGCGAGTGCTCTAACAACAGTAAGTGCTGATCTACTCCGTGTTTAAAAATAGCTGTCTGCAACGCAAGCGCTTCACGGAAAGCCACTCGCCCCAACCACCTCACATGAAGGGGTGCAGATTGAGTATTCATGCTTCCCTAATGTTGCCGCAATTAGAGCTCGGCTGACCAATCCTGCGTTTCAATTATTTGCTTTACCCGAGAAATAAAACGAGCAGCATAGGCGCCGTCAAATGCGCGGTGATCCCACGACAACGAAAGGTGGCCCATTGGATGAATCGCAATGCTTTCACTTCCATCTTGTGCAGTGACCACTACGGGCTTGCGCACAATTGCATCGGTGGACAAGATGGCTACTTGCGGTTGGTTGATGATCGGCATACAGATAAGCGCTCCTGCAGAGCCGTTGTTGGACAACGTAAATGTTCCACCCTGAATTTCGTCTGGCGACAGCTTCCTTCCGCGTGCTCGCGTTGCAAGATCATTGATCTCGCGGGCAATTGCACGCAAGCGCTTGGCGTCGGCACTGCGAACTACGGGGACTAACAGCCCTTGGTAATCCAAGTCGACAGCAATGCCCAAGTCGATGTACCCATGAACGACAAGATTGTCGCCATCAATAGATGAGTTCACATGCGGGAAGTCGGCAAGCGCATCCACTACCGCGCGCGCGATAAATGGCAAATAGGTGAGGCTGAATCCTTCTCCCGATTTCCAAGACTCCTTCACTGCCGATCGTGTTCGATCAACATTGGCGTAGTCCACTTCCACAACGCTGAATGCATGAGGGCTGACTGCCTTCGACATCACCATGTGTGCGCCGGTCAATTTACGAATCTTGGACAACGCAACAACTTGCTCTCGCTCGCCCGTCGGTGCTGTTGGACGCGGGGCTGGCGCCGCCGTTGGTGCAACTATTGCGACCGGAGCAGGCGTTGAGACAACTGGGGCTGGTGCAGGCGCGCTTGCAACCTGTGCGGCTGCCTTCAACCCGTGTTGATCGATATAGTCCAAAACATCTTCGCGCGTAATGCGCCCGCCTGGTCCACTGCCAGTTAATGCGTCGATATCAATTTGATGCTCGGTAACCAAACGTCGAACAACTGGTGAAAGCAGTTTGTTGCTTTGGCTAGGTGCAGCAACGGGCGCAGGCGCGGGTGCAACAACGGGCGCTGGTGCCGGCGCTGGTGCCGGCGCTGGTGCCGGCGCTGGTGCCGGCGCTGGTGCCGGCGCTGGTGCCGGCGCTGGTGCAGCAGCTACGGGTGCAGGCGCTGGTGCGGCCCCTGCTGCACCAACCACTGCAATCACCGTTCCAACAGCAACGGTTTCGCCTTCCGCAACACGAATCTCGGTAACCGTGCCAGCCACTGGCGACGGAACTTCCGTGTCTACTTTGTCGGTAGAAACTTCGAACAGTGGCTCATCCGCTGCAATCGTGTCTCCAACCTTCTTGAACCAACGCGTAATCGTTCCCTCGGTTACCGTTTCGCCAAGTTGCGGAAGTGTGATGTCAGCCATGTTGCTCCTGTAGTTCTAAGAATGTTGCTGCGTCATGCATTAATACTGCGACCAGTCATCGACAACACTGTTTCACCAAACAATTCCGACAGCGAAGGATGCGGCATCAGGAATTCGGCAATTTCGTCAACAGTTGCCTCCCAGTTCACCGCCAAGTATCCGCCAGACAACTGTTCTGTAACCCAAGGGCCAACCATATGCACGCCAAGCACTTGGCCGGCACTGCCATCGGCATTCTTCTTGGCAATCACTTTCACCAAGCCTTCGGCCTCGCCGATAATCATTGCGCGGCTGTTGGACCGGAATTGATGTTTTGCCACAACTACGTCAATACCTTTGGCGCGCGCTTCCTCTTCCGAAGGTCCCGCCCAAGCAACTTCAGGGTGACAATAAATTGCCCACGGCACTCGGTCATACATCACGGGATAAACGGTTTCGCCGAGCATGTGTTTCACGGCAACGATTGCCTCGGCGTAAGCAACGTGCGCAAGCTGCGGAGTATTGATCAGGTCGCCTACCGCATAAACACCCTGTTCGCCTGTTGCGCAATAACCATCAACCTCAACGAAGCCACGCTCGCTCAACTGAACGGCAGTCCCCTTTAGTCCGAGCAAATCTCCAAACGGCTTTCGGCCAACCGACACCACAACTGCATCGACATCCAGTCGTTCCCCTTCGCCAAACAGCACGGTTGTTCCACCTGCGCTGTTGGGTTCGTGTCCAGCAACTTTTACACCGGTACGAATGTCGATGTTCTTCTTCTTGAAACTCTTGACGACAAAGTTGGCAACGTCTGGGTCTAGGCCTGGAAGAATTTTAGGCAAACCTTCCAGAATGGTGACGGTCGAACCCAAGTCGGCAAATGTTGAAGCAAATTCACAACCGATGGCGCCGCCACCAATTACTGCAATGCGTTTAGGAATTCGATCGAGCATCAGTACTTCATCCGAGGTCATAATCGGCCCGCCCGCGTCGAAGCCCGGAATTGTTCGCGGCACAGAACCTGCTGCGAGCACAACAAACTTGCCTTGAATCTGTTGCGTGCCCCCGGCTGCAAGTTGCACATCAACGATGCGTTGCGAACCTAGTGAACCCGTGCCAAGTAGATACGTAACTTTTTTCGACTTGGTGAGGCTAGTGAGACCTTTAACAAGAGTGTCAACGATCGTTTGCTTACGCTTTTGAGCAACTGTAAAGTCGACAACAGGAGTGCCAGCGGAAATTCCGAAGTCCGGTGCGTGAGTTACATGTCGATGCACGGCTGCAGTTTCAAGAAATGCTTTTGCTGGAATGCATCCACGGTTGAGGCATGTTCCGCCAATGGTGTCGCGCTCTACAAGCGCAACGCTTAAGCCTGCCGACGCACCGTAGAAAGCAGCGGCATAGCCGCCAGGGCCTCCGCCGATGACCACGAGATCAAACTGCTCAGCCGTACGCACCACCTCCGTCAAATATTTCTTTGTTTAACAATAACGCCTCTATTTCAGGGTGTCGTCGCCCATTGCTGTTGATCGCCCGCGCGGATATAGACAATGGTGCGCGTGCCGTCAGACACAGGGAATGCAATCGTGCACGAAAGGGTTTCTACTAACGATGTAGTGGTGCACGGCGTTCCCTGTCCCTCGGGCAACGAAACAGGAGTAGCAACTTCACCAACCAGCATTCTCCAACCCTCTTGCGCGTTGGCACCATCCACACCGCGCATCTCGACGTCTACCAATGTCCGGTCGCTTACCGTTCGTACTGCCTGCACGCTTACCGTCATGTCGCCAAGCGTTGCCTCATCACCAAGCTGCAACAACACCACAGTCGCATCTTCGCTGGTTGTCTGCAGCAACTTGATACTTCCCGCACCCAGAATAAGCACGCCACAAACCAGGGCCCACAAGATGAGTTTTCGTGTGCTCATAGAACGATCAGCCTAGGTCACTCTTTCGAACAAGTACTGTGGAGCTGGGCGTCACATGAACGGAGCAAAAACATGGGCTTAAAAAACGTGTTGAAATCGGCGAGTATGGGTGTTCGAGAAATGGACGCCGAGCGCCTAACCGACCGCTTCATTGCTTTAGGGCTTCAACCACTTAGCGAACTTGAACCACGCTTTAAAGCAAAAGTATGTGGCGAAGTGAAAAGAATGTCCATCAAGCCCCGAGCCGGAATCCCCTCAATGGAAATTGTTATTAACGACGGAAGCGGCGAGGCAACCGTAGTTTTCAGTGGACGCCGACATGTGGCTGGCATCGAACATGGTCACTGCATCGTTGTCGACGGTGTCCCGCACCTAGACGGCAAGCACCTAGTTTTTCTCAACCCCGCCTACACACTCTTGCCAATGGGCACTGAGTGAAGTTGCTTAGCCAACCAATATTTTTTTCACAGCGTCCTCGGCATCTTCAGTAATTAGCGCCATCACTTCGTCGCCCGCACGTAACACTGTTGCTTTGTCTGGCACCAATACCCGGCTATCTCGGACAATCGCCACCACTGTCGCGCTCCGGGGAAATTGAATGTCGGCAAGTGCCTTAGCGAGTGCTGGCGAGTTGTCGGCAAGCGTTACTTCAACTAACTCTGCCTTGCCGCCCTTCAACTGCATTAAACGAACGAAGCTGCCCACTGCAACTGCTTCCTGCACCAGGCTGGTGATGAGGTGCGGTGTTGAAACGGAAACGTCCACGCCCCACATCTCGTTAAACATCCAGTAGTTGTTTGGATTATTCACACGCGCCACCACACGCGGCACACCGAACTCTTGTTTTGCAAGCAATGAAACAACAAGGTTGTCCTCGTCGTCACCAGTTACAGATGCGACTACATCCGCCATTGTCACTCCGGCAGCTGCCAGCACCGATACATCGCATGCATCACCCAAATGCCACTTCACGCCAGTTGTATCGTCATCGGCATATTCGCGCACCACTGCTCGATCGTTTTCGATGATCGTCACTTCGTGCCCTGCCTCAACGAGTTGCTCTGCCGTAAATCGGCCAACGCTTCCACCGCCTGCAATCACTACTTTCATGGTCAGTGACCCTTCCCGTTTTGGCTTGCGGCCAGTTCTGCATCAAATGCAGCAAGCGAAGAAATCTCTGCCGATACATAAGCAACGTCGCCTTCCTGCACCACCGTGTCGGTGGTGGGAATCATGGCCGAACCAAGACGACGAACAGCAACTACGCGTGCGGTTGCGCTGTCCAACGTACTAACACGTTTTCCAACAAGGTGCTTGGGGAGTTCACGCTCGACGAGCACCACCTTTGCGCTTGGGTCTGTCCACTCAATTGCTGGCAGTTCGGGAAGAATGCGACGCAAAATACGCTCCGAAGTCCATTTCACCGTGGCGACGGTTGCAATACCTAATCGCTCATAAATCTCTGCCCGCTTGGGGTCGTAAATGCGTGCGACGACTCGTTCAATGCCAAACTCTTCGCGAGCAACTCGCGCGATCAAGATGTTGGAGTTGTCGCCGTTAGTAACGGATGCAAGGGCACCCGCTTTTTCTATGCCTGCTTCAATCAAAGTGTCACGATCAAAACCAATCCCCACAATTTTCTGTCCCGAAAACTTTTCGCCGAGCCGTGAAAATGCTTCTGGTTTTCGGTCGACTACAGCGACAGTATGGCCGGCTGCCGTTAATTCTTTGCCGAGGGTCGAACCCACTCGCCCACAACCAACAATGACTACATGCACAACTATCTCCCTAGTGGCCGCATCGGACTGTGCCCGACCCACGCCTATTTATATGGCAGTGCTCAATGGTAGAGCCTGCAGTCGCCGCCACCATGGCTTGTGTGGCAGTCTGTATCACGCATATGCCTACAACAACGCGCTCAAACCCCCTCAAACGATTTTTTATTGGCAAACCGATTGCCACGTCCGAAGACGGGCATCAACGCCTACCAAAAAAGGTTGCGCTCCCCGTATTTGCTAGCGATGCAATTTCTTCAACAACATATGCAACCGAAGAAATCTTGATCGTTTTCATGTCGCTCGCCGGTGCCGGTGTCGCTGCCTACAGCAGGCTTGTCCCCATTTCAGTTCTCGTTATTTTGCTTCTCATCATCGTTGTGAGCAGCTACCGACAAACGATTTTTGCTTATCCAAATGGTGGAGGTTCCTACGTTGTTTCAAGAGAGAATCTCGGTCGTATTCCCTCGCTGGTTGCGGGTGGATCGATGCTTGTGGACTACATCCTTACGGTTGCTGTTTCTATTGCCGCAGGCGTGGCAGCCATTGTTTCGGCATTCAACGGCCTCGAGCCTCATCGTGTGACGCTATGCGTTGGCTTCATTGCACTCGTGACACTCGCCAACCTTCGTGGTTTAAAGGAGTCTGGGGCGCTGTTTGCGCCACCCACGTATCTCTACATCGTCATGTTGTTTTTACTCATCGGGTATGGGCTTTTCCGAGTATTCGTTCAAGATCTTGGCCCAATCCCCCACGACGACAAATTCTCCCAAGAACTTCTCGGCGGCAGCAACAGCATCACTCTCTTTTTCTTTCTTAAAGCATTTTCTTCGGGCGCCGTCGCATTGACGGGTATTGAGGCCGTCGCCGATGGCGTCCCTGCCTTCAAAAAACCAGAACCGCGCAATGCAAGCACCACATTGATCATCATGGGTTGCATCCTCGGATCAAGCTTCTTTGGTTTGAGTGTTCTTGCACGGCACTTGCAGCCTCTGAAAGATGAAGAGGGACATATTGCCGACACCGTTCTGGCGCAACTCGCAGAGCATGTGTATGGCGGAAGAAACATCATGTTCTTCCTCACCCAATTTGCAACATTTGCAATTCTGATTTTGGCGGCCAACACCGCATACGCAGACTTCCCGCGACTTTCATCAATTATCGCAAAAGATACTTACTTGCCTCGGCAATTTATGAATCGCGGAGACCGCCTGGTGTTCTCCAACGGTGTGATTTTTCTTGGCCTTGCCTCTTCAATCTTGGTGATTGCGTTTGGTGGCGTGGTTAACGCACTCATTCCCCTCTACGCAGTTGGGGTATTTACTGGCTTTACTCTCAGCCAATTTGGAATGCTCGTGCACCATCAAAAACATAAACGCCCTGGTTGGGTTCCGCGTGCCGTTATGTCGGGTTTCGGTGCAGCGACTACCGCACTTGTGGCTGGAATCGTTGTTGTTGTCAAATTTACTGACGGTGCATGGATTCCTGCGGTAGTGATTCCCACTTTGGTTTTGACATTTATCTCCGTAAGCAAACATTATTTGCGTGTTCGCAGCTTCCTTGCACCCACCGATGGCTACTCGGCACCATTCCGCACGCATACGGTTGTTGTGCTGGTTGGATCAGTCAACCAAGGCGTTCTGCAGGCAGTTCGCTACGCACAAAGTTTGCGGCCAGACCGAATAGTCGCGCTCTCTGTAATTCAATCTCCAACCGATCGGGCTCAGCTCGATGCGGATTGGGAAAAATACAACATCGGTATCAAACTCGACACCATCGTTTCCGAATACCGAGATCTCACCGAACCAATTCTCAATCGCATCAACGAAATGGACGATGAGCTGAATGACGACATCATCACGGTCATCATCCCAGAGTTTGTTACCAGCCTCCGCTCGCAATGGCTGCACAACCAGTCGGCACTCGCGATTAAAGCGCGCCTGCTGTTCAGGCCAAACACAGTCGTAACGTCGGTGCCAATCGTCATTCCATAGTGTTTCTGGCACAATCCCGAGTGTTGGTGATTCCTGTCGTATTCTGATTACATGAAAATTGTTATTTCAGGTGCAAGTGGTCTCATTGGAACCGAACTCGTAACGTCACTCAAGTCAAGTGGGCATGACGTTGTGCAACTTGTTCGCCGATCGGCTGCGGCCGGCCAAGTCATGTGGGATCCAAAGGCGGGAAAGCTCGACCCAACATCTTTGGAGGGCTGCGACGCAGTTATTCACCTCTCGGGAGCAGGCATTGGCGACAAGCGCTGGAGCGATGATTACCGCCGGGAGATTCTTGATAGCCGAACCGCCACAACTTTGCTGTTAGCGAACACCATCGCTTCGTTGCAACGTAAACCAACCGTTTTTTTATCAGGCTCGGCAATTGGCATCTACGGCGCTCGAGGTGATGAGCAACTCACAGAAACGAGTGCTCACGGCACGGGGTTTCTTGCCGATGTATGCGAACAATGGGAGGCGGCGGCAAAGCCGGCAATCGATGCCGGAGTACGCACGGTGTTTCTGCGCACAGGAATTGTGTTGAGCCCCAAAGGTGGAGCACTCAAGAAACTGCTTCCGCTCTTCCGACTTGGCGCTGGCGGAAAATTTGGTAACGGTAAGCAGTGGCAAAGCTGGATATCAATGGATGACGAAGTTGCTTCAATCATCCATCTGCTCACGGCAAATGTTTCGGGCGCCGTAAACCTCACTGCACCGCAGCCCGTCACCAACGCAGAATTTACGAAAGTGCTGGCCCGCGTCGTTAAACGACCAGCAATCGTTCCGGTGCCCACATTTGCGCCAAAGATCTTGCTTGGTGGAGAACTGGCAGATGCTTTGCTCTTTACCGGCCAGCGAGTGATGCCCCAGGCGCTTACTGCAAGCGGCTACGTCTTTAAGCACTCCACACTTGAAAGCGCGCTGCGTTCACTGCTCACAAAGTAATGAAACTTCCAGAACACATTGATGTTGTTGTGGTTGGTGCAGGGCTTGCAGGCCTGTCGGCAGCGCGCGTTATCCAACAAGCCGGGTTCTCCACAATTGTTGTTGAAGCTTCGGATGCGGTTGGTGGTCGAGTTCGCACCGACTCTGTAGACGGTTTCCTGCTCGACCGCGGATTTCAGGTGTTACTCACCGCCTACCCAGAACTTGCGACACAAGTGGACATGCAGGCGCTTGATGTTCAAGAGTTTGACCCAGGCGCACTGGTGTGGCGAAAGGGCAAAGGACATGTTGTGTCCGACCCGTTTCGCAGACCAACAACACTTATTGCGACTGCTCTTGCGCCCATCGGAACCATCCTGGACAAGGTTCGCATTATTTTTCTGCGCCGCAGAGTATTGCGTACACACTCGAGAAGGCTGCTTCGCGGCCGCGATATTTCCACCGTTGTTGCGCTGCGTGCTGCCGGTTTCTCTACGCGCATAATCCAACGTTTTTTTAGACCACTCTTCGGCGGCATTCAGCTAGACCCGGCCCTTGCAACCTCCCGACGAATGTTTGACGTCATTTTTCGTTCGCTATCGGAAGGTTCGAGCGTTCTTCCTTCGCGAGGCATGCAGGCATTACCCGAGCAACTCGCCACTCGCCTGCAAACCGGTTCCGTGTTTCTCAATACTCGCGTCGCAGCATTAGAGGACAATGTGGTGTTGTTGTCTGATGGCAATACAATTCGTGCTCGCGCAGTGGTGGTCGCAACCGATGGCCCCACGGCCAGCACGTTGCTTGGCTTACCAGAAGTGAAATCACGAACTGCTGGGTGTGTTTACTTCTCGGCCGACATTCCCCCAACAAAAGAAAAGCTCGTTGTTCTCGATGGCACCGGTCGCGGGCCCGTGCTCAACGTGGCGGTTCTCAGCAATGTTGCTCCCTCTTATGCACCTCCTGGAAAACACCTCATTGTCGCCGCTCTCCCCGGAGTGATCGACGGTGATTTGGAAGAAATCGCTCGTACGCAACTGCGCGACTGGTGGGGCACTCAGGTTGACACATGGAAACATTTGCGCACTTACTCAATTGCGCACGGTGGCCCGGTGCAACAACCACCGTTCGCGCCCCGACAACCCGTGTCGTTGGGAGGGGGCCGCTTTGTTTGCGGCGATCACCGCGATACCGGATCTATTCAAGGCGCGCTCTTTTCGGGACGACGCTGTGGCGAGGCTGTTGCACAGTTCCTCGCCTAACCTGCAATACATGACTCACGATACGAAGACCAAAATAGTTTCAGTCGAGCGCTTTGTGCCCGCAGCCCCCGGACTCATTTTCGAACTTCTTGCAGACCCACGTCAACACTCAAAGATTGACGGGTCGGGCAGCGTAAAAGCGGCAAAGGTTTCTGCTCCACCACGATTATCACTTGGAGCAAAGTTCACGATGGATATGAAGATCGGCGTGCCGTACAAAATGACCAACACCGTTGTCGAATTTGAGGAAAATCGACGCATTGCCTGGCAGCACTTTGGTGGTCATATTTGGCGGTATATCCTCGAGCCGGTTAACGGCGGCACAAAAGTTGTTGAGCAATTCGACTACAACGGAAGTAAGTCGATTCTGATTCTCAAGATCAGGGGTTCGATGGCAAGCAATGAGAAAGCCATGGCACAAACTCTCATCAATATCGAAAAGCATTTCTCCGCGCAACAATGACCATTTCGCTGCCAAAGGGTTTCCGTGCTCACGTAACCAACGTAGGTATCAAAGACACCACTGATGACTTCACGCTTATTGTTGCCGATGCGTCGTGTGCGGCCGCAGGCCTCTTCACACAAAGTCGCTTTGCTGGCCCAAGCGTTCTTGTCAGCCGTGAACATGTTGCCGATGGCAAAGCCCTTGGTGTTGTGGTCATTTCGAAAAACGCCAATGTTGCCACTGGCGTAGAGGGCATGAACAATGCCCGCGAAGTTATTGCTGGCGTAGCTCGAGCCATTGGTTGTAACGACAACGAGATTCTCATTGCATCAACAGGAGTCATTGGTCGCCAGTACCCGATGGACAAAGTCCGTGCTGGTCTTGCCGCACTTCCCGCACAACCTCAGGGCACATCAGCAGATGATGTTGCTCGCGGCATCATGACCACCGACACCGTAAGCAAGGTTGCACAGTGCGAAGTAACTGGTTCTGGTGCTCGCGTAGTGGGCGTTGCAAAAGGTGTTGGCATGATTGAGCCGAACATGGCCACCTTGATCACGCTGATCTTCACCGACGCAGAAATCTCCTCGCCCGATTTACAAACAATGTTTCAGCGCGTAATTGCACGCACCTTCAACTGCGTTTCCGTCGACACCGACACTTCCACCAGCGACACAGCAATTGTCCTAGCGAGTGGAAAAGCGGGCAAAGCCGACATGGCTGCACTTGAAAGTGCCTTGTTCGACGTTGCCCTTTCGTTGACTAAACAAGTTGCACGAGACGGAGAAGGCGCCGAAAAGCTAATCGAAGTGTGTGTCGATAATGCGCGCGATTACGAGCAGGCGAAAACAGTTGCCAAGGCCATAGTTAACTCTCCACTAGTAAAAACTGCGGTGCATGGTGCAGACCCAAACTGGGGCCGTGTGTCAATGGCAGTTGGTAAATGCAGCCAGTACACCGACATCGATCAAGCATCGGTGATTATTCGTTTTGGAACCCAAGAGGTGTATCCGAGACAAATTGACGCAGATGATCTTTCGGCGCTCAGCACGTATATGAAAGGTTCGGATGTCCGCATTCATGTGGCCCTCAACACCGGAACCGATTCGGCAACTGTTTGGGGTTGCGATCTGACGGCGGGATACGTACGTATCAACGCCGACTACACCACCTGATTACTTGGTAAACGGCTCTAGCCACTCCAATAATTGTTTGCGGTAATGCAAAAGCGATTTGTACTTCGCAACGTCATCGGGAAGTCGCTTAATCAGAGAATGCAGCGTCTGTGCTTTGTCTGTTCCACGAGCCACGTATTCGGTAATTGGCTGCTGATAGGTGCGAATAGTAAATAAGGAGCCACCAGTGCGTGGTAGGAACCTCAACGTTTGCCGCTCCATACGAACCCACAACATCGAGGGATCATTCACCAGTGGTTTGCTCGGTGCAATGGGTTGAAAAAGTGCACAGTGATCTTCAATCGTCCAATTCGATCGAATCATTGGCTGATCTGCGCGCAGTCGGTTCATTGTGGTATCCACTGCGCCACCGACATGTTCGGCGTATCGCGCCACTGGAGCATGAACGGCCATCATGTCTTGCCCTAATTTGGTCTCAATTTTCCATCTGCTTGGAGAACACACCACCCCTGCAACCACCACCTGCTGGCCCTCGCTTGTGCGCTTCATAACAATCAGATCGTCGGCAACAAGCAGCGCCGCTTCCACTAACGCGTCAACGCCGCGGGACTGAACGGTCGAGCCCGCAAATGTTGCAACCAGCTCTGCGGCCTCTTGCGCAACTTCTTCTCCACCTTGCAAAACTGCGACGACTTCGTCTTTTCGCGTATGCAAAAGTTTGAGCTTCATCGCAATAGTTGGTTCGGTCTCGCTGTCGCTTGGCAGCCATTGCTGCGTCTCCAACGGGCGCGTACCTACTCGGTGGCGAAACTCGTTTGTTAACTCGGTGGGCAACATCGATTCAGGCATGGGCAAAGCGCGAAATAACCCAACGTCGCCCGAGGGCAACTCGTCAAATGGTGTAAATGGATGTTGATGTAAAACGTGGGTTGATGCCACGATGTGTGAGTCAGATCACTTAGGAGTCATGCGAATGCCGCCGTCGACACGAATTGTCTCGGCATTCATATAGCTGTTAGTGATGCATTCCACCACCATGCTTGCAAGTTCTTCTGGGTAGCCCAAGCGCTGCGGGAAGAGCACGCCCTTTTGCAGATTCTGTTTAAACAATTCGCTGTTTTCGCCCTGACCATAAATCGGTGTATCAATGAGGCCTGGCGCAACGGTGTTGACGCGGATACCGATTGCCGACAAGTCGCGTGCGATTGGCAATGTCATTCCGACAACGCCGCCCTTTGAGGCCGAGTACGAGGCCTGACCAATCTGTCCGTCGAATGCGGCAACTGAAGCCATGTTGCAAATCGATCCACGCTCACCATTGGCAAGCGGCTCGTTTGTGCTCATTGCTGTACCGACGATGCGAATGCAGTCGAAGGTGCCCACGAGGTTGATGGCGACAACTTTTTTGAAGGCATCCAAGTTGGCTGCCGACTCGTAAGTGCCGTCTTTGCCAACTGTTCGCTGCGCCCAACCAATGCCGGCGGAGTTGACCAACGCACGAATCGGGCCCATCGATTTAGCCATTTCGGTTGCATTAATGATGTCCTGCGTATTGGTCACATCTACTTTGCAGTATGCGCCGCCAACTTCTTTTGCTAATGCCTGACCCTTTTCTTCTTGAATGTCGGCAATAACTACTTTTGCTCCGCGCTTTGCAAGAAGTCGCACGCATGCTTCTCCGATACCCGATGCTCCACCTGTGACAATTGCGCTAGATCCGTTGAGTTCCATAGGTGGCAACACTAGGCAAGTTGGGCGGCTTTAGGCAAAGCCAAGCGAGGCCGCAACTGCAAGCGCATCCACCAGCTCGTTCATCGGTTCACCATTGTGGGCTTTGACCCAAGTGAAAGTGACATCACCACGCTGATTGACGAGGTCGATGAGCGGCTCCCATAAATCTCTGTTGGCAACTGGTTGACGTTGCGAGTTTTTCCAACCGCGCTTTTGCCAACCGGCCCACCATGCATCTCGAAAGCAATGCACTACATACGTGCTATCCGAACGAATTTCGATTGGCCCAGGATGACCCTCGTGGGCACGCAGTGCTTCAAGCGCTGCAAACAGTTCCATGCGCTGATTTGTGGTGTGAGTTTCGCCACCTGTCTGACATGGCTCGCCTGTCGGCGATGTTGCCCAAGCCCAACCACCAGGGCCTGGGTTACCAGAACATGCGCCATCGGTATAGATAACAATCACGTCTTAGATACTTGCTGATGGACGATCGTTTCGCGGGTACCCACCAGTAACTCTGCGAGACTGCACCCATGAGTTTTGATGGTTCTGTACATCAATTACCAGACACCGACCCGGGCGAGACCGCCGAATGGCTCGACTCCCTTGACGCAGTTGTCGACACTCACGGCAAAAACAGGGCCCGTTATCTACTCGCCCGCCTGCTTGCCAGGGCCGAAGAGTCTGAAGTCAGTTTTCCCTCCACTGTCAGCACTCCATATGTCAACTCAATACCACGCGAACACGAACCATGGTTTCCTGGCGACGAACACATCGAGCGAAGAATTCGCGCGTACATCCGATGGAATGCAGCGGTCATGGTTGTTCGTGCAAACGATGCCGCCGAAGGAATTGGCGGTCACCTTTCTACTTTCGCTTCATCAGCAAGTTTGTACGAAGTCGGTTTCAACCACTTCTTCAGAGGTAAAGCAAGCGGAACACCAGGAGACCATGTGTACTTCCAAGGACACGCAGCACCAGGCGTGTACGCCCGTGCATTTCTCGAGGGCCGACTTAACGAAGATGACCTCGATCATTTCCGTCGCGAAATAGGCCGTGACGGTAAGGGGCTCTCCAGTTATCCGCATCCTCGACTGATGCCAGATTTCTGGGAATTTCCAACGGTGTCGATGGGTCTTGGTCCGCTCACCGCGTTGTACCAAGCACGATTCAATCGCTATCTCCAAAACCGCGAATTAGATGACACGTCGGCCAGTCGCGTGTGGGCATTTCTCGGCGACGGCGAATGCGACGAACCCGAAACACTTGGTTCTATTTCGTTGGCAGCGCGAGAAAAACTGGACAACCTCACGTTCGTTGTCAACTGCAACTTGCAACGACTCGACGGCCCAGTGCGCGGTAACGGAAAAATCATTCAAGAACTCGAAGCGACTTTCCGTGGCGC
>SXGQ01623783.1_pt1 | contig 32253 bp, 30 predicted proteins | sample 3178371 | NCBI WGS metagenome assembly SXGQ01 (sample SAMN11356859, study PRJNA531348) | freshwater metagenome | isolation source: freshwater sample F1-20 | place: China: Fuxian Lake, Yuxi | collected 2017-12-25
CCGAATCTAACAAGGGATGATCCTAGTGTTTCTGGAAACTCCTTTAATACCTTACATGCTTGTCCCTCGTTGAATTGATTTCCATATTCTGCAGGATTTAATATTAGGTTTGATGTTTTAGGCTCATCAGGTCTACGTTCAACTGGGAATATCCACATGGACTGCAAATTCTCCCATGGCTGATTTAGCTGATCCCACGTGTAAACCTCAGCTTCTCTAAATCTAGAAACACTAATTAATTCAACTTCTCTCTTTTTAACTTCTAAGCAATTCTCGTAATGGGTTGCACAAATATCATTGAATCCGTCCCATACCCTACATTGGACTGAATAAATTCCATCATAAGGTAAGATTAAAGGAACTTTATAGTAGTCCGTCATCTTTCCTCTTAATTCGTAATAATAAGGTCTATCGTCTTTTTTTGTAATCTTCCATTCTACCTCATAAAATCCTGCGAATCTAAGATTGTCCCAAGAATAAAATCCATCGGGATTAAAAGAATAATCATAATAATTTAAATCAAGATTACTTTCAAATATATTAACTAATTCAACTTTCCAGTCATTGAAAATCCCTTCATTTTTAACCCATAAGAGCTTAACATTAGCAATACCAGTAAACGTACTATAGCTTTGAACTTCACATAAGAATTGGCAAGTATCGTCATCGTTGGATGTAAACTTAAGTTGAACTTTACCCGAAGTAGGATTTAATACTGATATACCAGTAGGAAGAACCACATCAAACAAGGTTCCGAATATTGTAGATAGATCAAATTCAAAACCTAAACTAGTATTTATAAGGGACTGATCATTATATCCAGATACATCAGAAAAAGAAGCAGATGTTGTAGAATATGTGGAAATGTTTCTATCTAAAGATTCCCATTGATTATTAACTTCGTCCCATGTCAATACGAAAGAAGTTATCTCAGCAGTAACAGGAAATCCCGCAGGAACACTATATGTTTTTCCGTCGTATATTTTACGATATCCACCATTCTTGCTATCTCCTTCTCCTAATCGGTATGGCTTTATTCCTTTATTATTTCTTTCGTCATAGAAGAGCTTTATCGCATCTGCTAATCTTTTGGAATCTTTGCCTGGTAATTTTGTAAAATTTTCAGGGATATCCACAGAATTACCATATGTTGAAAAATCATACGAATTTGGATCAGTGCCAACAAATGGAACAAAAGGAATTTCTAAATTTTTTCTCACATGGAAAGGCCTTAAATCTTCGATGTACCCATATTCAGGAGTAAAGCCTAGTTCAAGATCTATACCCTGATCTAGCTCGTCAATTTTTAAATTATCCGTCCAAGCTCTAGTCTTGTAAATTCCAAAGTAAACACCCTCTCCTGTTATATCAATAATTCTAGCATTAAGAGGAAGATAATCTTTCTTTAGTTTTTCTTTTAGACCAAAAAGCTTAATTAAAACTTCTTCGGGAGAAAAAACAAAAGCATTCTCAACAACTGGATATCCGTACTGATCTTCCTTATCTTCCACTATTCTATTAATGTCATAGAAAAGTCCAAATAGTGCTGTTTTCTTGAAGCTAGAGGATGGGAAAAGTTTTTCGATTGAAGACTTTAATCCAAATGTCCCATCGCTTCTTTTACCATAAATTTCAACCTGCTTATACTTTCCAGAATTTTCGTCATCTATAATGCTAGAAATTAGATTTTGCTGTCCATTAGGAAGACTGTTCCATCTTTCTAAAAAATCAGTGTTCTGTTTTAAAGCAGAGCTATCGGATTCAGATTTTTTTATATTTAGCCAGTACTCTTTTATTCTTAGATCCTGGTATCCAAAAAACTTAATAGCATTAACAAGTCCCTTATAAGAACCTAAATAGGAATAGATTTCATGTCCTTCAAGAAGAAGCTCTTTCCTTTTATCGTTTAATATCTCATAATCAGTAAACGGCTCTTGAGGATCAGAATCCCTGAGAATATATGCATCTTCAGCATTTAATCTTCTTCCGAAGTTATTTAATATTGTTTTGTATCTTTCATCCTCTCCAATGGTCTCTCCATGAATCTCAATTCTTGCTACGATTTTTGGATATCCTAAGGAAAGATCTTCTATCACAAGAGTTCTTCCGAAGATTCCCTCGTCCGGAGAATTTAAAGCTATATTAATAGAAGTACTTCCAGAGTAAATCTCCCCACTAGTTCTTATCTCATCATTGATTGTTTCATTTTGATCATAATCAATCTTCAGATAATTTGTAGTAACCGATTTAAGAACTGGAGCGTCCAATGTACTATCTTCGGTTAAAACGTATTGATAAATGTAAGGCGAAACGTCATTTCTTTCCTCTACTGGATACACGAACACAGTAGTGTTGTTTAAGTTTATTTCACACTTTTTATTAAGGTATATTTTATTTCCAACAACTTTGACAATTCTAGCATCTTTAGGGATACCATTCCCAAGTATCATTAAATACTCATCATTCTCCGAAATCGCGCTCAAATCTGAAGAAGATGTGATATAATCAGACCCTTTAATTACATTTCCCTTGAACGAATCGAAAGCATCAAAATCTAGAACGTTACGGGTTGTTTCAAAACTAACTCTCCAGATATTAAAAAATAGAGGTGAATCCTGCTGGTTATATGTAGCATTATTTTCAAGTTCGATAGTTTTTGTTTCGAGATCAACAGATGTTATTAGGTTTCCATTAGGGAACTGCTGACAAAAAACTTTACCACCTATAAAATCAAGAGCAGGCTCTGTATTTAATGTTACCTTATTAGATCCTGCTTTAAAAGTTCCGTAGATTCCGGATGCTGAAGTTTCACCTATACTGGGAGTTATGTGAGGAAACCCATAAACAGTATTGCCTGATAAATCCTTGAATTTTTCAACTATAAATAGGTGCTCTATTTCAAACAGATCCACAGATACCTGGGGGAGCATTAATCTAGTTTCCCAGAAATCCCCATTCCAAACAAAATTTGCCTGATGTCCAGTTTTGTTGAAAAATAAAAGATTTTTATAACTCATTACCTAACGTACTTATTATTTTTAGGAACTCTATAGTTAACAAAATTCCTAATACCTTTAGTTGCTTCTATCAGACGGTAAATTACTTTCTCGATAGAAGACATCATGCTTTTTCTGTTTTTATCACCACCTAAGGTAATCGAAGACATAGTTTTTTCGAATATCTGCCCTTCGTAATCAAATCCAGCATTTGTCCTGTTATCCCTGGTGGAATTGATATAATCATAATAGCTTTTTCTCTCTGTGTTAAACATTTTACGAATTACTATTCTTTATGAATTGTTTATTTTTCATATTTACTTCTGTATTATAGGTAACAGGAACTGTTTTTCTAATATCGATGTTAACTGATGAAAGTTTATTCAAATCTGCTCCCTTGTCATAATATAATCCTGCCCTGTCTGACCATCCGCCAGTTAAAATTACTATTTCATCCTTATCAAAAACTATATCCCCAAAATCGTCTAATCCTAATATAATTTTTTTCTTAGGGTCGGTGTCTGGTAAATTCTCTACACTTTTAGCGTATAATTCATTTTTCTCAGAAATAAAGAAAAGGGTAACAGAGTCTACCCCTGCAATTGATTCTATGATTGCAATTAAATCAGATCTTGGAATTTTATCTCTTCTTCTTATACTAATAAAGTAATCACTAATAGAGTCTATAATTTGACCCTTTATAGTATCTGGATCATATCCCTCGAAAACTGTAATTAAAATATTTAAAACATATCTTGATAATTTGGGATCTAAAATTTTAACTTCAGTTGTTACTATTTTTTGCCCGCTGTCCTCTATTACCTGAAGTAATCTATTTTTCTGAAATTCTGTTAACTTGAATTCACTTTCTGAAATATCAAAATATGTTTCGTTTGTTTTTAATTTTTGGGTTATGTCTGGTACCAATAAAACATAAATAATATTATCATCGTCCAAATATTGATCATCGAAAGTTGAAAAAGCCTCGATAATAGAAAAGATTCCAAACTTTTCGAAATAAGTAATGTAATTATCAGGATTGGCAAGAACAAAAGATCTCGATGTTTTAGGTGCAAGAATTCTTGTTAGTTCAATAGACTCTCTGTCCGTACCAAGTTGAGGAGCAACAGTACAATTTAATTTTAAATATTCTTGGAGGGAAACAGGATTTCCAAAAGCATCTGTTCCATCATCACTAAATTCAAAAGATATTTTACCAGGATCTAAAGAACTAATATTTCCCCCAGATCCCACAGTTTCTAAATATTGAACTTCTATTGTAGAGCCAACTGGTGGAATTTTACCGAAGTTTTTATTACCAAAAATAACATCAATACCTGTGCTAATACCAGTTTTAACCAATACACCCTCAGAGTTAAACGGAATGTCATAAAGTGAATTGTAAACTTTCCACTCGTCACTATCTACAAATACCTTTACTTCGAAATTATCTATAGAGGAAGTTATCCTATCAGAGACATTATAACTCTGAAGAATTCTTCCATTACCAGTAAATGTTGATCTTTTAATAGTACCCTCGATAATTTCACAGGAAACTTTAGAAGAAGAACTGAGATTAATTCTGGTGTAGTCCTGCGGAAAATTTAGGACATAGGTTGTACCGCCATTTGAAAATTTAATCTGGGCATATCTTGGTATTAAAATTGCCCCTCCCCCTACTGTTGTGGCATCTGTTCCGTTCCAAATAATTTCAACCTGACCACGAGCAGCAGTGCTCCTAGAAGCATTATGACCTGCCAAAGCTGCTAATCCATAGACTGAACTATCTCTGCTGGCTTTTCTAATGTCAAGCTCTGTGATAGAGTCCTCAATGAAATATAAAATTAGCTGGGATAAATTCTGTAAAACAAATAAAATTTGTCCCCATGCTGAGGCAACAGTAAATAACTGATTTGCTTGATTGTATCTTTTCTGGATTATCTCAAGGGTGTCTTGAAGTAAATCCTGAATTTTAGCTCGATTTTTTTTGAATAAATCCATTTTAAATTACCTTTATTCCTAATACTGGATTACCTTTGATAGCAAATTCTATAACGCAGCTATCTCTAGTTTCACCCCTAAAAAACCCCACCTGAAAATCGATCTGGAGTATCCCCCTAGCAAAAGGACAATAGGTATAAAGCTGTAAGCTTATGGCCTCTTCTAATTCTTGCTGGTTTACCTCAAAATCGAAAATCAAAGATTCTAGATCTATACCAAAGAATGGGTCTCCTAAAACGGATCCAGGCTTAGTAAGCATGATTTGTTTTATCATTCCTATCGAGGACTCAACAATATCATCAGTCTCCAGTTTATCTGGGACATACAAAGGATCGTCCGGATTTCTAGGGTATATGTCAGTGATCTTTATCATTATCTCCCTTATATATTTATAAAATATAAGCAGAAGATAATTTTAAGATTAATTCCACTGCAAGAAATAGCTGGGGGTATTTTCAGACTTAATCATGTCCATCACCTCGGTCTTTTCTGTGGTTCCCTGTGCAGAGATGGCACTGGCGTTTATAGTGACCCCTCCAGGTAGCTGATATCCGAATGTTCCTAGAAGTCTTCCTATATTAATTTTGGCTTCAGCAAGACAATATCTAACAAAAAGCTCGTCAGAATATAGATTTTCTTCGGGGATGGCTATGCATGCTCTAATTCCAACATCTTTACCTCCAAGAGCCAATCCAGTAGAGGTAACACGATTAGGATCGCGTCCTAGGATGGTTAGCTTCTTCGTATTCTTGTTATAATTGAAAGCATATGTTTCTAATAGGTAAGCTTTTGCAAGGTCAAAAAAGGAGTATAAAACGGTCCTATAAACTAGGTTATCTCCAACAAAGGGGCTTAGCATAAGTTCAGATCCTAAAAGTTTAGAGTCCCCAAAGTCCTTATCAGGGGTTCCAACTATTCCTGCACCTCCAACCTCTCTAACATCATAAACACTGATAACACACTCAGGTAATTGTACTTGTCTGGTTGCTCTAAAAGATTGGTGGGAAAATAGCTCTTTTCCTAGTATAAAAATTCTATCCTCGACAGCGTATTGATAGTTATCATAGAAATAGGCTTTAGCCCTTTTAATAATTCTCTTTATTTCCCCATCGTTTAAAGCATAGGGAAGAGCACAAGAATGAGAGATATCATCCTTTATTTCTTGAACTAATTGGTCTTCAGTTGTGATAGCCATTATTGATTGTTATTTTTATACAATCTATTTATCGAAATAGATGGCATGGAATTATTTTCATCACTAAAACCGTCGGTTGGACCAACTTGTCCTTCATAATTACGGTCAGGGAAAACAACATTCTTTAAAAACTTTTCACCTTTTCCTTTCCCTTTACTCTTTCCGTCTGCATCATTACTTATAACTTCTGTGGTATTCGATATTTCAGCAATAGTTGTAATGTATCCAGATCTAATTATTCCACCAATAACAGAACAGCTTATTTCTTTATCCTTCGAATCTATATAAGAATTGTTAACAGTATTTCCTAATCCTAGATCACAGTCCAAGATTTTTGAATCTTCTATCTCGTTATTCATAACAAGATCCGAATCCTCTATTTGGCAATTTTTAAATTTACATCCAAACGCTCTACATTTAGCTACATTTCCCTCAATTTCACACTCAACCAGATCCAAATTTTTTATAATATTGGCTTTGGCGGTTTTTCCATCTTTTAATTGATATCTCGATATTTGAGTATCATAATTGAGAAATCCGGAAGTTATTTGATTTTCAACAATCAGATTATAAAGAATGTCTCTTATTTCATGAAAATAAGTTTTAATAATCTGAAGATCCTCTCTTAAATCAACTGTTACGTGAAGGTCTGGGTAATTACGAACAAAAGCTTCAGGATCAATAAAACTTTCAGTTTCTTTATAAAGCTTAGAAATTAACGAACTTAAATCTGAAGTTTCCTTCTGATTTAAAGTGTCATTCTGTAGAAGGGTTTTAAATGTGTGGGTGATAGTATAATCTATGATTTCTTTGATCTCAGTGTATTTTTTCTGATAATCAGTTCCACCCATGTATCTTACCTCAATGTATCCTTCTTCTAACTTAGTTAGATTAATTCCCATATTTTTTTCTGTATAAACAACATAGGAATTTCTATCGCCTATAGATCCATCATATTTTCTTATAAATTTATTGGCTGGAATTATTCTTTTGATAGATTTAGCATAAAGTGATCCTCTCCTCTCAGGAAATCTGTTCCAAACAAACTCCTCGTCATACCCTAAAACGAATTTTAAAGCATTTAAATTTTTGAGATCGATTAATTCAGGATATTTAAGTCTGTCAAAACTTAGACCAAATTGCAAAGCACATTTATCATTAGTAAACCCGTTTTGGTCTATCCATTTTAAAATTCTTATTAAAACCGGAATAGCCTCAAAATAATCCATGGGGCCGGTAATTAATTCTACCATTTTTGTACCCCCAGAAAAGTCTGGCTCTAATTTAAAGACGTCCCTTGTTGGTTTAAATCTGGAGTGGTATCTTTTAAATAATTTTACCTCTTTACCAATCTCGTTACCAATGCTTTGGGCAATCTCCGAACGCGTAAAATTGGACATGAACTCAAATTCAAATCCAATTTTAGCAGAATAGAAGAAGTTTTGATCAAGTATTTTCAATTTTCTGTTTTAGATATAGTTTAGAACTTTGCAGCTCAACCTCTAAAACAGTACAGAGAATTTCGGAACCGACTTCGTACTCTTTAGGTGGTTTAGCTAAATTGTCCTTTTCCACCAGTCCCGGGATCCCATTTTCGAGTTTTACGAAAACTCCAAAATTTTTGATCTTTGAGACGGTTCCTCTATATATTTTATTTTCTTTATCTTCCGATAAAGATATGTCTCTTAATTCTTGAAGGTCTCTCTCCTTTCCCTCTGGCGGATTGAGCTTTAGAACGATTCTACTAGAATTTCTGAAATCTGAAACATAGAAGGAAGCAGAGCTTCCTGGGGCCATGTCCATTTTTATCCCGGTAGACTCAAATTCCTCAGCTGGAATTAATCCAGTGTAGTATTCGTCCCACTCAACAAAAACACCAGCGGGAGAGGTTCCTGTTACTGTACCAGTATATTGTTGAGTAATAGATAATTCCTCAACTTTACTATCTATAACATGCTTTAAGTACTTCTTAAACGATACTACAAAGATATCTCTTCTCTCGTCATAGGTCTCTACCATGACGTTAATTGTTTTTCCAACGAAAGATTGGAAATCAATGATTCGGTTAGCAGCTGCAAGAGATCCGGGTAAGAAACATTTAATTCCGGAGAGATTAACCATAAATCCACCAGGACAAGTAGATTCTATTTTAACAGTATATGCACTCTTTTCATCTTTAATAGATTTAGTAAGCTCATTCTTTAGGGAATTCTCATATCCTGCTGCTAGTGACCCGTTGTAAATACCACTTCTGTCTTTAAAAATAACAACATCCAATTCAGATCCTTCCATAATATCTAAAGGAGGGTATCCAAGTCTTCTGATTGCTTTTTCTTCCTTTACTATATCAATAGAAACGGATTGGCCATTTACTGCTTCACCAATTGCACTATTATCTCTGATTCTTGTTATCTTTACTCTTAAGACCTGATTTTCTTCAAGTTCTTTAGAGGTAAACGGAATTGACTTTTGTGTGAAATTTGAATTGAAATGACCTTCATACAAAGCATCCATTATCGCTCTTTCCTCGGGAGAATATTCTTCTCTCGTGTAGTTTCTTTTCTTAGCCATTAGTTGTGTTTTAAAAAGATGAATTAATTTATGGATATTTTAGTCCCAAACCCCAGATAGATTTCAGAATCTGGCAAAGGATAAAATAATTTTCCCGCTCCAACAAAGAATTTAAATCCTCCTGAAATATCTACTGCAGATCTTAAGAATTCGTCCATAAACACAACATAAAATGGATTCTTTAAATTCATTCTATCCCATCTAGGTATATCCTCATTGTTCCATAAAGGATTTAAGATATTAATAACATTTCTACCCAATACCACTACTACAGGCCAAGGAACCTTAGAAAATATAGCATCTTGTATTTTTAAGTATTGTTGAATGAACTCTCCAGGAATGGGGATTCTAGGAGGGGTTTTAAATTTATTCCATAATTGGGTAAAGGCTATATCAGATATAGGATGGGTAGGTAAAAAATTCATAGTAAACTCTATGTAATCCTGAGACCTAGACTGAATAGGAATTTTTGGAATTGCATCCAAAGCGGGAATTTTAGCTTTCTTAGTGAAAGTTTTAATTATGTTATCAGACATAGTTTTAATATCACTGTCTGATAGCATTTCAAAATTTTCCAAAACACCTGGCATTAATTTATTAATAATCTCGGTGTTTACAGTAGACATCGCACCGTCGACTAAAAATTTGCTAATTACTTTCCCGGGGATTATTATAGGAGGGATTCCCCCTGGTCCTATCGGAGAAGCAATGGACCCACTTTTCTTAGGGGGAATAGCGGGGAGATTTAGCGAGGAGGCGAGATTGGAAAAAGATTTTAGCATGGCTTTCATGCTAGCAGGATCTGGAATTGAAAAATTCTTCAGGTCCACTGGAAATTTCGATAAAGAGGTGTTGATCGCGTTTTTGGCAATCATTTTTAAATCTCTCTGTCTTATAATTTTATTATCCGCTATGGATAAATTACTAACCAAAGATGTTAATTGTTTGGTATCTAACTTTATATTACTAGCGGCAAAGCTTTTTAATTGAGAAATTACCGGATTAGGTATTTCTTCTAATCCAGAAGGCAGCGGAACTCCCGCTCCCAAAATTCTAGGAGCTGGAGTAATCTTAGCCTTGAAAGAAAGTAACTTTTTACTACTTAGTGGAGAATCTTCTCCTTCGAAAACCTCCAGAGCACTTTTCTTTACCAGATCTTCTAATTTTTTCAGATCATCAGGAAATTTGTCAAGATCCTTCAGCTTATTATTAAACTTAGCTACAATCTTAGAATTATTTGGAAGATTCTTGTTTAAATCGTCCAATTCTTTAGGGGTAGGAATTTTTATAGCATCAACACCTCTGAGAATTCTGGATAGTAAATTTATCTTTGGAATTTTATCTGGAATAATTCCCAATTTTCTTTTTGCATTTAGATCTCTTAAAGCTTTTATAGGCTGGGGTAAATCAATAAGCAGATTTTTAGATTTTTTAGGAAACTGAAGATCTGGTATATCTACGGCATTAGTTAGATACTCTTTGATGATATCCTTTAAAGCTTCTATTTTTTCCCCATCAATAGATTTTAAAAAGTTAATTAATTCTTCCTGATCCTTTTTTATATCACCTCCCTCCAGAGCTATTTTTCTTTTCTTTTCTAATATTTTAGCCTGTGCTTCTTCCTTCTTCTTGGTTATTTTATCCTGTACTTTCTGTATCTTTTCCATGTTTATGGGTTTGCTGTAATTGGCAAGCCTTTTTTCTAAATTGGAAATAACTTCTCCGAAAAGTCTTTTGGGATCATCAACATCATCCTTTCCAAGATTTGAAAAAGGAAATAGAAAGTTGGGAATTCCCCGCGAGAGCATTTTTTTATAATTCTCCAAGGGGTCTTTGGCAACAGGATCCGATTTTCTAGGGATGAATCTAAATCCTCTAAGTCCTAATAAAAACATACTGTTACCACTTAAGAAATCATGGAAAAAAACTAAAGGACTTGGCATGAATCCACCAATAAATGGAACGAAAATTACAATAACCCCAATCCCTATGGGAATTACAACAGGATCTACCTTTGTCCAAACCATCGGCATAGGAATTCTAATAAAAGGTAATCCGTCTAATGGATTTACTATTGGGGGAGGTAAAGGAATGAAAGAAGGCGGTAGATACCCAACCGGCCAATACTTCAGTCCAAGATCTGGTAAAAAACCTGCAGGATTTTCTATAGGGGGAAGTCCAGCAGGTAAAGGAAGTAAACCTACCTTATTTAAATTTTTACAAAACTCCTTCCAGTAACATTTAGTAAAAAGATTTGGACAATCTGGAGATCGATGTGATGTACAGGTGTCGCTAAGCTTAACACTTTGTCCCGCTGGACCACAACAATCCGTTGGGCATTTCTCTTCTTTCTTAGTAGCACAACTTATTGAATTAGCTTTATTGGAAAGACCTTCGGGAGAATTTTCCTGGTCAAGTTTTGTGATTTTTTCAGCAATAGACATTAAAGAATTTTCGATAGAGGTCACTCTTTTCTTGATCCCGTCTGCTGCTTCTTTTAGAAGATCGGAATTTTTTTTCACAGAAGAAACACTAACAGTAAAATAGTAATCAGCTAGTTTTTCAGCAATAGCATCAGAGATTTTTTTTAGCTCTATTATTTTATTCTCTACCGTTTTCTTTCTATCATTATATTTTTTATCCCATTTTGTTTTAAAATCCTGCCAAAATTCTTCAAACTCTTTATTTGGATTTCCGTCTTTATCTGTTTTTGCTGGCTTTATATCGGAGGATTTTCTAGCATCATTATCACCTCTTTCTTGAGCAGTAAAGAAAATCCACGGATTTGCAGATGCCTCGATTAAATTAGAATATAAAAATCCGTGATCCGATTCTATTGATTTTATAATCTGACCTTTACTTCTGTTAGAATTTTCTACATCACTAACAAAACTGTAGTAATCGGTTTTATTTTTAGGATTTTCGTTTTTAAATTTTAAAAAGTTTTCAAAATCTTTAAAAAAGGAAGAATCTTGTCCGCCCAATAGACCTCCTTTGCCGTATTCCATTCCTATTTGAAGCTTAGAAGTATCGACCTTTTGATAATCCTGACTCATTAAATCGTTATTAACTTCCATTTTTACCCTCTCGTAAGGAATGCTCTTACCTAATCCATGAGGAAAATCTATCCCAAAAGAAATACCAACATACTTGCTTCCAGGGAGTAAGATTTTTTTGGTCGATTCAAATCTAGAAGAAAATTGATTCAGTTTTTTAATATAGTCATCAGCTCCCGAACCTAGTACTAAATTTAATACAAGTTTTAATGGATCTCCCTTTTTTCCTGCTTTACTTTTCTTTTCAAACTGAGAATATAATTCATCATAATAGTTTTGTACTATCTTATAATGAAATAATATCTCTTCTAACTCTTTCTCTGCTTTTTGTAGCCTTGACTTTTCCTCGTTCTTTTCTCTTACCTCATTAAAAATTTGTTTTGTTTGTTTCAGACAAGAATTTATTGTATCGGATATGTCCTCAATATTAGGTTCAGGATCTATGGGGATCTCCGGATCCGGTAAATCTGGCTCACATATTTCTTTAAGAAACTGAGTTAAATCGTTCTTTGTAAATAAGGGTTCTCCGGTTTCAGGATTAATTGGAATATCAGGTTCACAAAAAACTTCGTCTGCAATTTCAAAGACGTCATTATATTCCTCTTTTTCACTAGCTAAAATATTTTCTAATCTCCTTAAAAGATCTTCGTCATCTATAAATGTTCCTTTTTTCTCACAGGATTTTATCTTTCTAGACTTAATTCTATTTTTTAATCTCTCCAGTATTTTAGAAAGATTTAATTTAGGAGCAGGTATGTGAAAAAATAAAGGCTTTCCCTTTAGTGTTATTATATTTAAGGGGAAATTAAATCCCAATATTTTAAAATTTCTTTTTTTTAAATTTGGATTTTTTACTTTAACCCCTAATAGGTCAAGATCGAGGTTGTCAAAAAGCATTTCTTTAGCTCTTTGTAGTCTGTCCTGAAGAGAAAGCTTTTCAAAATATGATTCAAAAGAATCACTAGTGTTAAAATCAGGAATTTCTTTAAGATCCGTAGTTAAATTTAATTTTTCTAAAATTTTCCAGACTAGTCTATTTCCCAGCTCTTCGCCTTCATATTGGCAAATAATATCATTTATCTCGTCATCAGTTAAAATGAGATCCTCCGGATTTAATGAATTGTTTATTTCTTCACCCGCTTTTATTATGTCATCTTCATTACCAAGTGGATCTGGAATAGAAGACAATCTCGCAGCTAATTCTTCAACAGTTATAACTCCTGTCTCAAAATCCTTTACCCATTTTTCAAGATTTTCTAAATTATTGCTCATTGCTCTTTGTTAGCTTCACTACATCAGAAGTTGATAACTGTTCATAGCTTTCTGCCAGTGTTGCCATACATCCTGGACAAGAAGGTACTTTAGCATCTACTGCTGCTGCAAGTTGTTTTAAAAACATCCATAAAGGCTCCGCTAAAACTGCAGAATAAACAGGGGAGTGCCCAAGTTTAGTTGTTTTTCCGTCTGCCCAAACTTCATTACTGCTTTGCTTAATTCTAGTGACTGCAGTACTTTCTATTTCAGAATTTGCATATTCTGTAATTTTACCTCCTCTGAATTCTAGTGTTGACGTTTGTCCGGCGTGAGTAATAGTTATAGAATTATCATTGGCAATTACCACTGTGGATTCTTTCAAATCAATTACAAGTCCCTTAGCAACTGTATAGTATATTTTTAACTGCTCTATACCGTCATATATTAAGGAATGTGCACCTTCATAAGATGCTTTAATTTCTTCTATTAAATCAGGAGATAGCTCCTGTACGGCTTTATATTCAGGAGCATAATAATTACCATTATTAAATTGTACATGTACAACAGCACCTAATTTAGGAATACTGACTCTTCCTGATCCCCCATTATCTCCAAAAGAAATATCAAATCTCTGAAATGCCCAGGGTAAATCTGCATCCACTACTTCGTCAAAAACACCAAAAACGCGAACCTTACACCTCGCTCTAAATTCAGGATCTTTGTTATCTACAACGACACCCAAAAAATGCTGGGCTCTTTCAATGTTAGATTCTTGAATATTTTGTACAGACATAAAAAGGGTTTTTTCTATTTATCTGAGTATATAAAAACCCTATTAGTAAACGTTTTCGTCTATACTTGGATATTTTCTCTTGGGAAGACCCAAATCTTCTCCTGGGACTGTTTTATATACGTCAACTCCATCGAGATTTGCATAAACCCTATTAGGTGCTCCTAAATCAGAACCAGGAACTTCCTTGTAAACATCGTCGTTATTTTTAGCATATGTTCTCTGGGGTAATCCTAGATCTGCTCCCGGAACCCCATTATAAAGATCTTTTTCCCCCCCGTCGTTAGTTCTATAAACTCTCCCAGGTAATCCGAGATCTTTACCAGGAACTTCCTTGTAAACGTCTTCGTTTACTTTTTGATAAACCCTCTTAGGAAGTCCCAAATCTAATCCAGGAGATTCCTTGTAGATGTCATCATTAACTTTCTGGTAAATTCTATCAGGTACTCCAAGATCTCTATTACTTAAATCACCTCCAGTGTTTCTAAATTCATCACCCTCAGATTTAGGATACACTCTATTTGGCAATCCAAGATCTTTACCCGGAGAATTTGGATAGACATCTCCTCTTAAAACTCCAGGCTCATTCTGGCCAGGTCCGCTCCCAAACACATTGTCTATAACTTGACCAGGAGCATTTCTGGTGTTTGGATATAAATCCTCTTTAATTGTAGGATATTGTCTTTCATCAGGACCCCCTAAACCTTTCGATTGTGGCCTATAATCTTCCAATGGATTTTTTATAGTCTTAATTCCGTTAATCATATCAGGCAGGGAATTCAAGGATCTAACAGCATCGCTTAATCTAAAACCGTATGCGTTTCCCAGTTGTATTCCTGTTGCCAATGGACTGACTTTTTGTTGTATAACAGAAGCGATGGAATTATTAATGAAATTATTTGCTAGCCTTGAAAATAAATTTGGATTATTATCCAAAGTTACCCCGCTCATTAAAATTTTAGAACCTAAAAGATTCCAACTATCTTGAATTAGAATTGGAGATAGACTGGATTCATTTTTAATAAGATCTGAAAGAATATTGTACTGAAGTTTGTATTCTTTAGCAGCTCCAACATGTATTTTAAATTTAGCATTGACTGGTGTATCGTTCCTACCGTTTGTCAATCTAGTAAAAGCATAAGTTTCGTCAAAGTTAAATTCACAAAGATCTAGCTGATAAATTAAAACATAGGGTTGAAGTCTTTCGAAGGATTTAACCATTGATTCTAAATCTCTTTTTGGATTTTCAGATTCGGTTGCACTATTTTTAAGAATTCCTGCAGACTGGGCTATTTGTGAAATTGTTTGGGTTGCACTTCTAACACCAGGAATATTAAATGGATTTAATACGTCCGCTAAATTTCTTTGTAAATCTATCTGGCGAATTTCAGTCACTATAATCCACATTCTAAATTTCCTCAAATTCGCAGGAAGCATTTCTCTGTGATACTGAAAGTCATATGTTGCCTTTCTGTATAATTCAGCCATCGCATTAACCCTAAGATCTATGGAATCTAAACAATCAAAGGTTAAGATACCAGATCTTTGATCTCTTCCTGTTCCCCCACCTATTTGTCTAGACATAGGGACTTTAAGAATCTGATCTAATCCGTCGATAGACTGTATAAACCATGGGCTCTTCTCGTTGATAGAGGTCAAGAGATTTCTAAATCCTGATAATGCATCAGCTCTGTGAGAAACTGTACCAGAAGTTAATTGAGATGCATCAAAAGGTATTTCTTTTCCAGTATTGTCTCTAAATGGTCCATTTAAACCATTTTCCGCTGCACTTCTTCTTTCCCTCAGATATGCCTCAGCGGTCATGTAATGAAGCCTTTCCGTGTAATTCGGGAAGGGGATGTTCATCTTTTGTCTAGACAGATTGAAAAAATCTACAGGAGCATCTAATTTCATTCCCCTTGGCCCTCCGGGTGTAACCTGAAGACTCCCTTTTGATAAAAGAGGACTTACAGGAAGAAAGGTTTCGGGATCAACTATTCCCCCATAACCCATATCAAACATAATTCTAAATCCAGTGTAGGTAGGATCTTCCTTTTGTCCAGAGGATGTTGTTTTTAAACCACTTAAAAACTGTGTCCTAAGTTTATCTACACCCCTATTTAGAATATCAGAGGGATTAGCTATTGATGTAGCATTATCTTTTATGTCACTTAAAAAAGCCATTACGTTTTAGATACCTTAGGTTCTGGGTCTGATCCTCTTCCGTCGTTTAATACCCACTCTCTCTTTCCTAACACAAACGACTGTTGGATTCTACCCTCTATATACTCAATATATGATCCCATGACCATATAAACACCACTCAGAAACTTATTATCCACTTTTTTACCAGCTTGATATTGATCTGGATCACTTTGCCCTCCGCTTTTTGATTCTTGAGCATTTACTGCTGCCTGTCTAGCACTAGCGTGTACGATCTTAGTTGGTACGTTTTGACCCCGATAAACCCAAGGGATATAAGAATGCATTTGAGTTTCCAAATAAACTTTAAAATTTTCGTACTTGTTTATTCTATTTTGAATCTGTGCTTGCTGAATGTTTTTATGCTGATTCTCCCCATATTGTGTTCCGACCCAAGTCTTTTTAGTTTCTTTTTTATAAACGTCTTCGTTTATTCTTCCCTTGAATAAAATACTATTCTGTCCTAAATCCTTTTCAGTTACATACTCAACCTTATAACTAACGTATTTGTTTATGGGACGATCGCTGACTAATTTTGTATCATAAAATTGGAGATCTCTTGAGTATCCGAATTTGCTTACAATATATCCAGACTCGTTTTTAACAGAATATGCATTAATAAAAAATGGATATTTTTTATAATAAAAATCATTGGTAAAGAAAAGTGGTAAATCTATTTCAGATGGTTTATCATTACTAGTTAATCCCCCGGCTATTCCCCTTTCTGGTCCAATAGCAGTAAGAACCTTAGTTTCGTCTTTACTCTTTTCTAGTAATTGCTTCCGGAGGTTTACAAAATTTAAAATATAATACTGATCAATCCACCAATCAAAAAAATCTTCCTCGCCTTTCCAAGAGCTATTTGAAACATCGTCTATAAATTTATAGAAAGTTTTATTGGGGCATATCCAATTCATTTTATCATCTGTTCCACTCTCGTTAGATGCAAATCCTAAACCAAGGTCCTTAGCAACGGATCTTAAGACCTCAAAAGATGTCATGTCTTTATAAGATTTTGATTGATGTTGATAAATTCCTGGTATTCTCATTTGAGCTTTAATGGTGAAAGTAGTACTTGTAGCATTTGCTCTATTATCCTCAGCACCAGCCTCGCTCTCCATCATGGGAAAGGAATTTATAACCTCGGTAACTAATAAATCCATTCTAATTGGTTTATAAATTTCGGAAGTTGATCTTATATAAAGACACACTATATCGCCGTCTTTGGGAAAGGATGTAAAAAGAAACGTTTCATCTTCTGTAGTGAATCTGAAAATTAGATTTGGAATCTTATCGCTTAAATCGAGCCTAAAAAATTTAAGATTCTTTATAACATAAGAATTTATCTTAATTAGCGGTATACCAAATCCTATATCAATTTCCTCTCTACTTTGAGCGTTTTCTACACTAGTTTTATCCCCAGCATTCATCTCATCAACGATAGAGAGCTCGTCTAAAATAATTGTTTCCTTCTCTAACTGGAGAATTGTTTTTTTAGGATCGATCATGTTTCAAAAATTTGTCTTTGAGCAAATCTTGATTTTATAGTTGCAACAGACTTATTCTGTTGTATTTTTGTTCTACATACACCAATATCGGAACCGAATATTAACTTACCATCCAACACTTTAAATTGTTCATCACCTTCTTTTATCACGTTAGGAGGAAGAACTGCAGCAGAGCTTATTTGCACAGAATTTAAATATTCTTTTCTCTGTTCTGAAACCTGGGATATTCTTTCCTGTAATTGCTTTCTGAAGGATTTTCTAATTTCAGAAGTTTCTGCCTCTGCTGGTTTTGCTACTATATCTCTCAATGTTTGTGAATCTGGTATAAACAAAACGTCACCTTCGTCTACAGAAAATGGATTTGAAATAGAGTTAATTTTTAATAATGAACCCACCTTATTATGTGAACCACAATACATGTGGGCAACAAGATCTGGTCTCATTACCATTTCCCTAGTAACAAGAATAACCCTAGCATATCCAGGATTTACATCAGTATTAACAGATTTGAAAGTAAGGTCAACTATTTCTTCGCCGTTAATTGTTTTAACTGGTTTATTTTCTATAGTGTCTATGCTTATCATACTTCCTTACTTTTATTAAAGATCGAAGGTTGCTCTTGATGTTGCTTCGTCCCTCGTGTTATTTATGTTTCTCTGAACGTCATTATTAGTAACTGCTCCAACTTCAGCATTTTTAGATGCATCAGAAATTTCGAATTTACCAAGATAAAGTCTACCGTTACCACGATTAAACATGCTTTCGAAATCACCTCTGTGTTTTTGTCTAGCTGCTCTCATTTGATATTCCGCTATTAATTCTGTTGGAAAATCGTCCGGTCCTAAAATATTATTCAGTTTAATTTTAACACCTTCGCAAATCATATTTCCCATCATTGCAATAGGATTTAAAGGATTGCCCACTGTTACGTGCCATTCTCCTGTCGGATATCCGGAAAGCATAATTGGCTCGTAATAAAGTTGATTTATTAAATCACTAGTTAACATTGCCGTTAATGTCTTATAAATCTTTCCGTCTTTACTTAAGGGTGTTCCTTTTTTTAGTCCTTCTAATTCTTCCTTAGATTTTTCAACGTCGCCTTTTAATGTTTCTATTTTAGATTTTACCTCCGCACTGAAATTTAACTTTAGCATAGAGTTCAAAAATTCAACCGGTTGGGTTAAATGTTGGACATATCCCTTGTTACCCATAGGAAATCCTAGTCCCATCCTATTCGAGTTAACTATAAGCTGGGGTGTTAAAAATTTTCCATAATCTGTTCCAATAGCTAATAAATTAGCAAGCAAATCGATAAAAAGCATTCTGCTGTTTATCTCTCCAACACTTGTTAAACTGTAGGTGAATTTAAGATTGAAAGTTTGCTGACCCCCCGAAAATCCTATATCCCTAACATACATTTGATTTACTGTATTAACATCAACGAATATTTTTCTACTCAAAGGGCCGTCACCGGATGTTAGTTTATCAAAAAGAGTTCTTCTCAATCTTAGTTCGTCATTATCCGGATCAGTAAACGTTCCCAAAAGATTGCTTATTCCCTGTAAATTATTATTGGTTTCAGTGGATAATATGCCTTCAATATATTTACCAAGTGTGCTGTTTAATAGTCCTCTATCATTTCCCTGCAGATCTAATTTTTTTTCTTGACCCTTGGGTGCCCATTTTAAACCAGTATCTATACCTAAAATACTTTCTAATGCATTTCCTGTTTCCCCTCCAAAAAACGTAACTGCCTGCGCCATGGGTAAAGCTGCACCTTCTCTGATCATTTGACCCGTTGTAAGCCCTTCCCCGTCAACAAAGCTACCCTGAACCTTACCTCCTTTGTCCGTAAGTTGAGGTCTCTTCCCAGGGGTAGGCACTCTAAGATTATCCATGACAGGAGTAGGAAATCTCCTAAGAGTTATCATCCGATTATTTGGAATAACTCCATAATATTTACAAAAAATGAAATCCTTAACGTTATATGGTTGAGAAACATATTTACTGCTAGGTTTTAAATATTCCCCGCTAGAAGTGGTTTCTTTTATGATTGCCTGTGCAGTGGGATTTCTAGAAACCTCAGGGGTTATGGCCTGATTCATGGCATAGGTCTCTGATTTTATATAGGTTATCTTTGAACCCCCCACAGACATCTTGCTATCTCCTATCACATAATAATTAAATAGTCCGCTTCTTCCGTCGATTGAGGACTGAGCCTCGTAAAATAACGAACTAGGAAGTCTAGATACCGCATCGCTAACATTTTCAAAAACCCCGTATTCTTGATCAGAATTAAAAGAATATATGTTTTTTTCCAGATACGATGATTTATCGATCATCGGATCTCCACCTCTCGGATTTGGACGCCCCTCAACAACAGGAACTCCTCCAGATCTTTCTGCTGCAGTATTTCTTAAATTAGTTACGTTATCCTTTGTGTGATTGGACATATACAATACATTATCTTATTATATATTCCAATAAAAAAGGTGTGAACAATTTGCTAAGGATATAGCTCTATAGAAACCGGGGCGATTTGAGATTCTTTTAGGATCTCTTTAAAAGATTTTGCAGAGGATTTTGACGGATCCTTTATAATAATAAAAATTTTAGAGGAATTTGAGGTTTTTAAAGATTCTATTCTTTTAATCACCATTTGGTTTAAAATCCAATTCTGAATATCATTTAATTCCCTATCCCCCCCAAAATTCTCTGCAATAATTTTAATCACATCGATGTAGGGTACCTTCTCCAAATCAGATTGATTCTTCTTGATTTCCCGGTAGGAGAGGGAGGTTAAATATATCTTAAGGGGATTTTTTTTAGGCTTGAGGAGTTTCTCCACTTATTATTTTTTTCAGTTCATCCTTTCCCCAGTCTTTGCTTTCTTCTGGGCTTGGTGTAGATTCTTCTAATTTGTTTTCAATTTTTTCCTCAAAGTTAATTCTAGAATTTTCCTGATTTTGCAAGTGTTGTAGATGTATCATTTTTCCAAATTCCTGGGCTCTTCCAAATCTTTCAACCATCTCTTTGAATGATTCTTTTTTCTTCTTAATTCCCAGTTTTTTTGCCAAAGCTTTTCTTTCCTTTCTGGACGGTAAATACATAATTTTTTTAAATTAGTTTATTTTGAAATATTTTAAGAAATAAACAAGAAACTAGAGCATCGTCTAAATTTATTGCATCATTTAATCCAACTAAAGAAAATTTAGCATTCTCCTCACTTTTGGACCCATCTCCTTCTTTCTCACCTTTTTCTATCCCTGTTATATCAACACCAAAAGCTGGATTTCCGTTGATTATTATTTTAGAAGTTTTAATGTTTCCAAGATAGTCCCACCTCTCTATATCATTTACCTCATATCCAGATTCTTCTTTTAATTCTCTTTTAGCAGTCTCTAAAATATCCACATCAGAATCCTCAGGAGATCCTGTTATCACAGTAAGAGATATGCCACCATCCCTCATGGGATTTGGCTCTGCTATAAGACCTAAAGATTTAGGATTTCCCGATTCATCCGTTGTATATGGAAGAATCATTACAGATGGATTTTTTTGTTGTACCCCAATTCTGTTGTCACGTTGAATCACATTTAAATAATCATTCTGGAGAAGAATCTTGGGATCTGACATTTTTAATTGGAATATTTTTTTGCTTTTTATATATATCTTTTATGGAATTTCTCAGGGATTGTCTTACCACCTCGATATCTAGATCCTTGGTAACATACTCTAATATGTCTTTTTCTGCGTCATCAAAAGAGGAAACTAAAACGTCCCATAAGCTCTTCGGGGGTAAATTAATACTTAGCTGAAGGTCCACGTCCACCCAATTTTCCTTCTGCTTAGATAGGAGAGAAAATATAGGGCTTTCAGGATTTATTGATTTTACTTCGGATTTAGTCTCTCTTGTTTTTACTCCCCTCTGGGTTAAGAGATCTTCTTGCGGAAGGGGAATTTCTTGGGGAATAGAAACAGCCTCTTCGAATCCTTTATCCACCCTAATCATATATTCATCAAGAAGATCTAATAAAATTCTGCTCTTGTCAGTGAAAACGATATATTTTTTATCCCCCTCTTCCACCAAGTCGTGATAATGCTGAACTTTAGAGAGGAGATCCCCTTTGATCCATTGATAGGAAAATTGACTATAATCTTCCTTTAGTTCTGAAGTATCCTTTTCAGTCATAATATTTATTATTTTTTTGAGCTTATTAAACATGAGGCATGAGTCCTTTACATTCTATGCAATTATTTATAGACCAAGATCCGGGTTTGATTCCGTCTTTTGGGATATATAAATATTATGAAGCTTCCTAAGAAATATTTAACCAAAAATCCCAATGTGATGAAAAGGGAAATTAAAAAAAATAAGGATAAAGCGGATAATGATCCATCCGCATACACAGAATGGGATGCTGATTATAAATCAGGAAAGGCTGGTAAGGGTAAAAAGGTAGAAACCAAGGCCAGTAAATACACAAATAAATACAAGAAAATGTTTGGAGAAAGCAAAGTTATTAAGACGTTCGAAAGTTTTAATAAGACAATGGACGAAGGAGAAGAACTATTTTTAGAGACATTTTTAGAATTAGCCGGGGAGAATGAGGAACTTATTAACGAATCAGTAAGTGATATCTCAAGTCCAGTTCATAAAGCTTTAAAAAAGAAATCTGATAAAACAGGATTTCCGTTGGGAATTTTAAAACAGGTTTGGAGAAAGGGGTACGCAGCATGGAAAACTGGACATGTCCCAGGAACCACCCCCCAGCAATGGGCAATGGCTAGGGTTAACTCTTTTGTGACTGGAGGAAAAACCACGAAAATGCATGACAAAAAACTCTACCAAAGAGCTAAAGCAAATAGGAAGAAAAAGAAAAAATAATGGAGAAATACGGATATAAAAATATAGCTAACATGTCCGAATTTTCGGAAGCTGCAAAAGCAGAAGGAAAGCACGATTTTTCCTATAATTCTGGAAAGTATATAAACAACCAGGGATTTATTAATTGGGGGGACCAAAATAAATGGGGATCCCCAGGTCAGACTAGCTACAGAATTAAAGATTTAGATCAATTGCTTAAAGCAAATGAAATAGTTTCTAAATAACTATTCCTTCATCGTTTCTTCGATCATTTCATCAAATATCTCAGATAGGTTCATTTTCGCTTCCCACCCAAGAACGTTCTTGGCTTTTGATGCATCGCCTAAAAGTAATTCGACCTCAGCAGGTCTATAATACTTAGGATCTACCCCAATAATGACTCTGTTAGTGATCTTATCAATTCCTATTTCTCCGACTTGTTGGGAAGCCCAGTAAATTTCTATATCAAGTTTTTGACAAACCATCTCCACCATTTCTTTGATACTATAAGCAATTCCCGTGGCTAATACAAAATCGTCGGGTGAATCTTGTTGAAGCATTCTCCACATCCCCTCAACATACTCCTTGGCATGTCCTATATCCCTTTTAGCAGATAAATTACCTAAAGTTAAAATTTCACTCCTTCCTCTTTTGATGTCACAGAGAGATTGAACTATCTTTTTCTCGACAAAATTTTCTCCTCTTCTGGGTGAGGTGTGGTTAAATAATATACCATTACAGGCAAACATATCATAAGATTCCCTGTAATTTTTTACTATCCAGTATCCATAAAGCTTTGCTACACCATAAGGAGATCTAGGATAAAAGGGCGTGGTTTCTTTTTGTGGGGTCTCTTGAACCTTGCCGTAAAGTTCAGAGGTGGATGCTTGATATAATTTAGAATGTGACGAGTGTGTACGGATTGCTTCTAAAACATTTAATGTGCCTATAGCATCAACTTGTCCCGTGTAATTAGGGATTTCAAAAGATATTTTTACGTGGCTTTGTGCAGCTAAATTATAAACTTCGTCTGGTTGTAATTTAGAAATAACGCTAGAAACACTTCCATAATCAGTCAAATCAATATAATGCCTTTTAAAATTAGGATGCTCTCTAAAGTGCTCAATTCTTCCAGAGTTAAATGACGAAGATCTTCTGATAGTTCCATGAACAAAATATCCTTTTTCGAGGAGCAACTCTGCTAGATATGATCCATCTTGTCCATTAACCCCAGTAATTAAAGCTACTTTCATAATCTAATAGAATCCTTATTTTCATAAAACCATTTCACAGTTCTTTTAATTCCTTGCTCTAAATTAATTTTTGGCTTCCATCCCATAGAATTTATCTTAGAATTATCCATAACTTTTCTAGGAGTACCGTCTGGTCCATTAGTATTAAAGATTATCTCGCCATCATATTCCATTTCATTAACTAGAATTTCTGCAAGTTGTTTAATGGTAACTTCCTCACTTGAACCTATATTAATCATGCCATCTTCTCCATTATGGTTTTCCATCACAAAGATTACACCTTCCGCTAGATCTTCTATAAATAAAAATTCTCTAAAAGGCCTTCCGGTTCCTAGAAGATTTAATTCCTTAGCCCCGGATTCTTTAGCTCTGTCAATTTTAATCATCATTCCAGGAATCACATGAGATGCCTCAGGATTGAAATTGTCTCCAGGACCGTATAAATTGCAAGGCATTAAGGAATAATATCTTTTACCATATTGCTCTCTAATCGAATCACATAATTGAATTCCTGCAATTTTAGCTAGTGCGTAAGACTTATTTGTTTTTTCTAGAGGACCTGTTAATAAGTATTCTTCTTTTATAGGTTGTGGACATTCTCTGGGATAAATGCAAGAGGATCCAAGAAAGGCCAAATTATCTACCCCGCTTTTAAAAGCAGACATAATTACATTATTCTGTATAGTAAGATTTTCGTGTAAATATTCAGTAGGATATGTTGCATTAGCAACTATTCCACCAACCTTAGCTGCAGCAAGAATGACGTAATCCATTCTATTTTCAAAAAACCAATCAAGTACTTTTTCCTCGTTCAAAAGATTTAAATCCTTCCGAGTAGGAGAAAAAATCTCATATTTATCAGGGTCAAGTTTTTTTAAAATGTTAGATCCAACTAGTCCCGCGGATCCAAATAATGCTATTTTGTTTTTCATAAAGTATTAATATCCTTTTATATCACGGAAGTATGTCTTAAATTCATCCATATTTTTTAAATTTAAAATTTCCTCTCTTCTAGAGTTAAACAGGTTAAAATCTATCTCCACGTTTGAATAGCTTAATTTAGGAAGGTCACCTTCTTTTATCACGCATACCCCGTGATCGTCATCAAGTGTGCAAATATCCCACCCCGATTCTGCTCTAATTTCACAGATAGCTTTGTAAACAGTACCATTTAAATATGGGTTTGTATGCTCCTCGTCAGGAGGGTTTGTATCATGTAAAACGATACACCCACCGGATTTTAAATATTTTTTAGAATTTCTAATATCAAGTATTACCTGCTCATAATTGTGATCCCCGTCGATGAATATAATATCAAACATTTTTTGATTGGTTGAAAAAAATTCATTGCTATTCATATAAAGGATTCTCTCGTCTTCATGTGGATGTATGGGTTCAACGCCTGTTTTATTTTTGCATTCTATGAAATCCCAGCATTGCCTATATTGAATTCCTATTTCCAGGTAATTTTCGTATCCAAATAGATCTATAAGAAAATTAATTACCTCATCTCTTTTCTTTTCCATTTTTTAAATATTTTTATTCTTTTTAATTTCTTCCCATTTAACCTTGTCATCCTCTATTATTGAAGAGTAATCGGGTAAAGAGAATAAGCTTCTACTGCCACTATGTATACACTCTATGCTTGAATATATTCTTAAAGAATATCCCGCTTTTTTTAAATTTTTGTAAATCCAATCGTCACCAAACCAAAGTTTTATTCCGTCTGGTATAGGATACACTATTTCACACATTTTTCTGGTTAGGATTATCATAATTCCTGGATATCCCCAAGGTATCTCTTCTATTTTAGAATCAGGCACCTGTGAAAAGCTTTTAACCTGACTAGGTAAAACAATTGATAGATCTTCGTCTATGTTGAGATTTTTAATAATGTTCAAAGCATCATTTCTAACTATCATATCAGAATTTAAAATGATTAAAATATCATTTTCAGATTTTAGAAAATATTCCATAATCTGATTCCAAGCTGGATTGACAAATACATTTTGTGGATTTACTATCTTATTTTTATCTGTTATAATTTTTTTAATTCCATCTGTTGAATTATTGTCTATGATTAAAATTTCATCAGCTTGAGATTCAATGGAATCTAAGCATTGAGACACACACTCTTCACAGTATATTACGGGGATACCTACTAAAATTTTTTTCATCTATTCTATTATTTCTTCATTGAAATTAGGATGCTCCTTTAAAAAACCAGGTAAAGTATTTTTATCAAAAGGTAAGGCTTCTCCCCAAACTCCACAAGTAGGATGAAGATCTTTAACTTCAGGATTCCACTTATAGTAGGTATTTTCTAGCCATCCTGGTTTTATCTCGTTCTTATGACCATGAATGTCAAATTTATAATCCATAATCCTGTTTGATTGAGCATATCCAAAATGATAAATTGTTCCGTCTAAAGGAACTTCTAGGTTGTTATTTCTCCTTAAATTAAATATTCTAGCAGGCTGAAATCCATCTCTACATACCCAATTAAAAGATCTCCAAAAATGGATAAACCCAGAAATGTTTCTTCTCCAAGCATCTCCATCATATGCCTGTTTTATGCACGAATCTAGGGAATCTGGATTCCATACTTCGTCAGTATCTAGGGTTAACATAATATCATATTCTTTAGCATTATTGAATGCTATAGATCTGTGATTCCCCTCGTTATTTGCTTCAACTTTAATCCATTCTATTTTATCAGAAGCAGAAAATGCAATCTCTTTTAATTCGTTCTCTGATTCCGGACATTTCTTTTCTGTCCCGTGACCGTAACTAGGAGTTGGTGTATATAAGATTAATATTTTATCTACTCTATCTCTAATAGATTTAATAGATACATCAAAATATTCTGCTCCGTAATGAACCGGATAGTACGCCATTACTTTCATTCGTCATTTCTAATTATTTTTAAACACTCGTTTAGTAAATGCTTGGCATGAAATCCAAAGCAGTTATGAACACTGTGGTCCCTGTCCATATGATTTTCTATTGAGAATTTTCTAGCAACATCTACTGGTGCTATTTTAATTCCTGCTTCGTGCAATGCTTTTCTATTTTCAAGTAGGTAAGTGTCCTCGTTTTCTGTGGTGTGATGTATTAGTGTCTTACTGTATTCTAGGAGTTTTTTACTTCTAAGGGAAAATCCTCCATTTCCTACTTGCTTACCCTCCTCTGGCCATCCTATATAAAGTGGCCAAGGAGAACCTATGTAATCGTACATATAAAACTCCTCACTCCAACAATGGGGATTTAAAACAAATCCATCATCTTGAAAGATAAGACAAAAATCAGTATCAATATAATTAGTTAATTTATGAAGACAAAATTTAGAATAATCAGAAATTCCGAATCTGTGTATCTTGTGAAATTCTACTCCATCTATTTTAGGATCTTCAACTAAAAACATTTTAATAGAATTAAATTCTATATGCTTTTGCATGAAAGAAACTATCTCTTTAAATCTATCAAACCTTTCCTCGGAGTATCCCCTTCCGTCGATTGTTACAGCCGTAATTTTTTTGAGATCTAATTTTTTCATTTAGAGAAGATACATTCTTTTACTAGATTGAATAATATCATAAACACTATTAGATATTTCTTTCATTTTTTCCCTTTCTTGTTCGGAATCTATTATAATATTTTTAGCTAATCCTTTAATTTCCGGTACAGTAAGTAATCCATTAGGATCTTTAAAATTTAGATAAGGAACTGAATCTTCGTTTACCCCATGGGCTGACATATAATCCTTAAACTTAAAACCCTCCCCTATAACCATATCAGAAAATTCACACCAAATTCCAGGTATTCCATAGGTATGAGCTATAATTAATCCATGTAGACTACTAGAAATAATGCAACGGCAAGAGCATATTTGATTTACTATGGATTCAATTTCAGTAAATGTTTCACCTATTAATCGAAGATCTATTATTCTTGTCCCTCTTTTCCTCCCGAATATTTCCCCAGCAATTTCCATATCAACCAGATGTGGAATTATTCCAAGATCATATTTATTAAGATTTTGCGACGGGGAGAAATAATCAGGCATAAGAATTGCAGGATCGCCTAAACCTATATTTTCAGTTTCTATTCCTACATCACCAACCATCTGTAAGGTCTTTTTTCCTCTCACTGTGATGATTCTTGGTGCTCCGTCAAAAAATCTATTTTCTCCAACAAAACCAGATCCTAGAACCAAAGTTTGGGAATTAGCTTCGTTTAGTATAGATCCTATCATCATCACATGGGGTTCTTTATATCCCTCTTTAATTTTAAAGGAATTAAACCCCCACATTTTTTTAACTAAATACGGATTCAGCTGATCTCCAAAATTAGAACTCTTATGCCAGTTTAACTTTAATGCTTTATCCACGAATAGATTTTATTTTATCAAATATAGCGTCATCAGCTGATTTTAGCATTTTAACTCTTTCTAGGTTATCCATTACACTATCAAACATTGAATTATATAGATCCTGTGATAGATCGTTAATGGATTTTAACTCGTCATAAAAAATAATTCCGTTTGAATTAAAGTCTTCACAAACTTTTTTTGATCCCCAATAAACAGGAATAGTACCTGTTGCAAAACAGTCTGTTATTTTCTCGGTGTAATATTTGTCATATACTGCATTTTCAAAAACAACAGAAAACATATAATCTTTTAATGCAGGCAATTTGGATCTCCACCAATCACCGCTGGGGCCAGATCCGTCTCCGATTCTAGGGGATCCGTGTGCTCCTCCAAAAAGATCTATAGAGTCTTTCAATTTACCGGCAATTTCTAATCTAAATCTATGACCTTCTGTTCTGGCTTTAGGGGAACAGATCATTGAGCATTTCTTATTTTTAGTGTAAATTCCCATTTCTTCGGGCTTAGTCCACGGGAGATTAGATCCAGGAGGAGCGTAAAAGAAAAAATCAGGATCCGATTGAATTAGAAATTCCTCGCATGTAAAAATGCCGGCAAATTTATTTCTATATCTTCCAGGATTCTGATAAATCGCATTGTATATTTCTATAGCTATTTCCCTAGATTCACATAGCCAACCGAATTTTAAATCATGACGGGGTGTTTCTAATCCTTCAAAAATTTTATTATCAATATAAACATGGATATCAGAATCTCCAGTAGTCCACGAAAAAGTCTTAGGCGGTATATTTGAGCAGGAGGAGTACTCTGCGGGAAAGGGTAATCCGAATCCTTTAATTAGTCCCATAAATTAAAACAGTCTTTTATTTTAATTCTTCCCAATCCATCATCCTTGAAGTTTAAAAGATGTAGTGGATTTTTCTTGTTTTGGATCTCTCCAATTATTTTTAAATCCCAATCTTTTTCGATGTCTTTAACTTTAAATACCCCTATCACAATATCATTAATAGAGGGGAAATTATGTTCAAATTTATTTTCGGAGAAAGAGATATTTCCTCCTATTTCAATGTACAATTTTTGAAATTCTGGGGAAACACAGGATGCCTTTTCTAATTCCTGGTCAAAATGAAAAAAGAGCCTAGAATAATCTGAAAAGCTGTTTAGAAATTTTAGGGCGATATTAAAAATAACTTCCGAGTTTTCTTCAAAATGAACGTGAAGGGTTTTAACATCACTACTGTAAGTAGCTCTGGTATCATCATCAACGTTAACTTTTTTGTGTGTTTCCATTTTTCCATCGACCCTGGAATTACCATTAACAATATATTTCCCGTGCACGAAATCATTCCAATTTTTAGATAATAGATAAATGGAGTACTCCCCTCTTAATTTAGGAAGCACGTAGTGTTTTAATGCATCATGATCTAATTCAGGAATATCTTTTACAAAAGCAGCTCTGCAATGAACTAGCCATTCTCTTACTATTTTGAATGACCCAGCGGAATAGTTAAAGTATAAAGGGGATGCTTTAATCCCTGATAAATCCCCGCTATGAGTTGCCATTCCTAGGTCTTCCGCGACAGTATTAAACTCAGAAAAGGGAAATTTAAAATCGGTGTCACAATCCATCCATATCAAGGGGGATTTACTTTCTTTGAGTTTTTCAAGAATGAACTCAGGCTTCATTAAGCAATTTGCTCCATAGCTTCCTCTAGATGTTCTTTCTGAAATATTATAGGTAACTCCAAATTTCTTACATTTTTTTATTAAATTATCTGCATGATTTTTATAGTAATTATTGCTTTGAAAATCAGCATAATAGCTATAAATGGTTGGAGTCATTTCTGGATATTCAGCTAGTTCATCCTCAATCTCTTGCTCCCTAGCCATTTGGGCTAATTTAACTTCAGTAGGAACGGGTACAGTTGGTGTTCTCCTAATAGGGCTATCTGGGGGAGGAGCAATGTTACTTGGCTTACCAAATAAATCTTCAATAGGTTTTCTCAACCTTCTTAATCTTTCAAAAGACATTGTAAAATCGTGTTTTTTTATATATCACCTTTTCTCGAAGCCTGAAAATGCTCTATTACTGGTAATACACCGGGATGTATTTTCCTAGAATGATCGAAGATAAAGGTATATTCGGGAGGGAGATTTTGATATTTAATCTCTGAGCAAACTTCCAGTGCACGCTGCATATTTTTTTGTTCCCAAGTTTCGGGTTCCATTCTTTTAGCTTGTATAATATTGTTGGTTTCTATCCATTTCTGTGTGAATCTTTTAGTTCTCTCATTATTAGCAAGATATATGGTTCCGCTTAATGCCTCATTTTTTCTCCATCTAAAATTTTCAGTTCGGTAAGAAATATCACAATCTAATGAATCAAAAAGAACTGGATAGCTTCTAAAGACTGCGTCAACATCCACATAAACTAGATTTTGTGAAAAACTATTTAAGCAGTCTAATATAAAGTTTGCTTTGTAATGCGTGTTCTTTTCCCAGCTGCCGAGATTTTCTACAGGTCTTAAGTAGAGTGGTATTTTAAAATCCGAACATGATTTGTTTAGATTTTCCGAGAGTGCTTCGTATTGGTTTCCTTTGGTAAAATATGCTATAATAAGAAAGGGGCTCATAAGATACTATTAGATATATTCATACCCCGGGATGTTAACTAGTAACATTTTTAGTCATCCTTTTGGGGAAAGTTTCCAATTTTGACAAAAATATTTTTTTAGTTGAAAATCTTTCTGTTTTAGGTTATATATTATGTATATCGACGATGAAGAGTTTAAATCCATATTGGTTCTTACAGTCCCCGGTTGACGTGGAGCACAAGTATTATATACTAATGGATTTCTTGCAGTCTGTCGAATCCGACCTTGGAGAGAAAAAATACTCTGATCAGATACAAAAAGTCAACAGAATTTATAACGATCTTAAAAGCTTTCAGAAGTTTAAAAAATTAAGCGATAAGACGGTTAGGGGAATGACACAAGAAGAGATAGAAAGAACAAAAGAATTAATCGGGAACATGGGAGAAGTTGAGGAGGTTGACTATATTCTAGATAACAGTCTAGAAGTCCTTGAAAGATTCATTACTAAAATAAATCCCTATATAGAAGAAATTGAAAAATCCCTAGAATTTAAAATACACAACGATAAGTGTCTAACAAGTGATCGGGGATACGTTATAATTAGAAACAATAAAAATAAGAAGGTAAAAATATATTCCTGGCTTTTTTCTATTATATCTGTTGATGAAACTCAACAGGTTGGTCTACTTTTAAGTGAGCTCCTAGATCCAGCCCCTGTGTATTCAAAATCTGATAAAAAAATATTGGATTTTGTAAAAACGGAAGTCAAAAATTTTTCCAAGTATAATGATTGTTTCATTATAGTTGACCTTGAAAAATCTAAAGGAGAGGATGAGATTTCTTTCGAGTTAATAAAGGAAAGATCTATAGAATTTATAGTCTCTAATTACAAGAATTATCTGTCTTCTTTTTAGTTGTCGAAGCTGTCCACTAATTTAAAAAAATCCTCAGCGTCTATTCCAGTAGATTCTGGTGAAAATTCTTCCAATGAATATTTAATCTCCTCCGCTTCTGGATACGAATCTGTGAAACACACTTTAACCGACCTTGTTTTAGGAGAATAATAAACATCGCATCTTCTCCCATTTTTTCCCATATTTTCGTAACATAAGAAATATCCATCTGGCAAGGACTGAGGCTTATAATCGGCCTTAGAATCTAAAAATCCCTCAAGTTCTTTCATAAGCAAATCAACTTTATCCTGAGATAAATCTGCTATCTGCGATATTCTAAAAATTCCCACGTTTTTAAATATGAAGTCCATCAAGTCCCGCTTTTCCCTGTGTGTTGATTTGGTATAAATCTCTGTCAAATCCTTAATAAAGTCTTCCTTGGAATATCCTATTCTATGGTCGAAATTTATAGCATATTTAAAGGGAGATACATTAGAAGTCCCTCTATCATGCGATCCAGCAGAAGTACTTTCGAAAAGGGAGTTAAATGTTTTTAGATATCTGAATTTCATTACCTTATATATCCCCCAAAAAAGAAAAAGGGATCAATTTCTTGATCCCTTAGTTGTATTCTTTAATGTTTATCAGTTAAAAAACTTATTGAATGCTGGATTTGAGATTTC
>SXGQ01097845.1_pt1 | contig 32236 bp, 20 predicted proteins | sample 3178371 | NCBI WGS metagenome assembly SXGQ01 (sample SAMN11356859, study PRJNA531348) | freshwater metagenome | isolation source: freshwater sample F1-20 | place: China: Fuxian Lake, Yuxi | collected 2017-12-25
AGGCCGGTGTTGCCCTCCTGGATGAGGTCGAGGAACGACAGCCCACGGTTGCGGTACTTCTTCGCGATCGAGACGACGAGCCGGAGATTGGCGGCCGACAACGAGCGCTTCGCCGCCTCGTACTCGGTCTGCAACCGCTCGAGCAGCACGACCCGCTTCCGCAGCGATCGCGGGCTCTCGAGTGTCGAGAGCATCAGATCGCGGAGTTCCTTCCGCATGTCGGCGCGCTCGTCGCGGGACAGGTCATCCTGCCGCAAACCCTGCTGCAGGCGGTCCATCCGACCCGACATCCCGCGCAGCAACTTGAGCAACGGCTGCACACGGCGGGTCCGCAGCGACAACTCCTCGACGAGGGTCAGGGATTTCGCCCTTCCGCGGCGGAAGCGGTTGCGGGCCACCCGGGCTTCCTCGGCCGTGGTCCGTCGGCTGATGAGAAGGCGGAAGTCGGCCCGGCTCCGTTCGATGAGATGCCCGAGCGTGGCCAGGTTGTGGGGCATCCGCGCCTGGATCTGCTCCTTGGTGAGCCGCTCCGTCAGCGACACCTTGATCGTGCGATCGAAGGGGAGTTTCCCCTCGTGCACGCGGCGGAGGGTGTCGACCGTGGTGTGGAGCGAGTAGGCGCACCCGAGGATCGCCCGGCGGAATCGCTTCCGCGTGACTTCGATGCGCTTCGCCAGCGCGATCTCCTCCGGCCGGGTCAGCAGCGGAATCTCCGCCATCTGCGCCAGGTACATGCGGATCGGGTCGTTGCCGGCGTTGGTGGGCGCCGTGGTGGTGGCTTCATCGCGCCGCGGTGCCGCGGCGCGGGGGGCGGCGGGTTGTGGGGCTGGACCGGGCAGCGCATCCGCCGCCTCGGGCGCCGGGGCGACGTCGACCAGATCGATCCCCTTTTCCTCCAGTGCCACCAGCAGGCTGTCGATCTTCTCGGGGTCGACGGCCTCGTCGGGTAGGTAGGCGTTGACCTGGTCGAAGGTCAGGTATCCCTGCCTTCGGCCGGTGGCGATGAGCTCGGTGAGGTCGGAGTCGATCGCGGCGGCCGTGATCGACAGATGGCTGAGCACGGCCGACGAGGAGGTGTCATCCTCCTGCGGCTGGCAGGCTTCGTCGGTTGGGCTGGTGTGCTGCTGGTTCATACGTGGCCTCCTTCCATCCTACCGTCACTCGCGCACCGCCCCCCGAATCTGCCGGCCACGAAGCCGGTCAGGTCCGATTGCAGCGACGAGGCGGGCACCCTCACCCCTCCTTGGGTTCGGACATGCCCTGAACGGCGCGCCGTTGGGCGACGAGCCGTTCCAGAAGTTCCGCCTCCGCACCCGGGTCGAGTGTGGAGGATTTCAATGCGGTCACGCTGGCATGGGCCAGCCGGTGGGCGGTCCGGCGGCGGCGGCTCTCCTCCCAATGGAGGAGGCGCTCTTCAGCCGGGAACTGTCGCGCGGCGGCATCCTCGTCGAGGGACACCATCAGGGAATGCAGCGGCCCGGCCGCCAGTTCGTCGAGCAGGCCGTGGAATTCCACCGTCCCGGTCCCCGCGAGGCAGCGACGGGCCGCGGCAACGACGGTCAGCGCCGTCGGCGAATCGACGTCGTCATCGGTGAGGCGCTCGACGAATCCACCGGGATCCGGCAGGGTGACGAGCAATTCGAGAAGCTCACGATCCCACGCCGTCAGCGGTGCCAGCGGGGCGGCCGGCTCCTCATCAGCGGCTTCGGTGTCGGCCGGCAGCGTCCGCGGTGCGGCCGACCGCAGCTCCTCGAGGCGGCGGCGCAGGCCGGCGCTTTCAAGGCCGAAACGACGCGACAGTCGTCCGATCACCTGATCCTCGCGCAGCCTGCGCTGTGCAGGTGTGAGGGGTGCCTGAGCCGATACGCGTGCCAGCGGCGCGAGCACGCTCTCCACCACGCCGAGAATCGCCTGATCACCGGGGCGCTCGCCAAGGCGTTCGAGGGCGGTGTCCATCCGGTAGTCGATCGGGTCGATCGCCGCATCGATCACGGCCGCCAAGGCTGCCTGGCCACCCGCCATCGCCAGATCGCACGGATCTGTCCCGGCGGGGAGGCGGGCGATCCGCAGGTCGATCGGCTCGGCGAGCAACCGGTCCATCACCTCGTCGGCCCGGCGGCGCCCGGCGGCATCGCCATCGAGCACGAGCACGATCCGCTCGGCGTAGCGGCGGAGGAGCCGGGCGTGCCGTTCGCCGACCGCGGTGCCGAGTACGGCCACCACGTCGCCGTGCCCCGCCTGCCGGGCGGCGAGGCAGTCCATGTAGCCTTCGACGACGACGGTGCGACCGGACTGCCCGATCGCCTCCCGCGCGGTGTCGAGCCCGTAGAGGGTGCCGCTCTTGGAAAACAGCGGTGTCTCAGGCGAGTTGATGTATTTGGCGGCGTCAGGGGGGCCACCGGGGAGCGACCGCCCGCCGAAGGCGATGCACCGCCCCTGGGGGTCGCGGATCGGAAACATCACCCGGTCGCGGAACCGGTCGTAGTGGCCGGACCGATCCTGCCGGGGCACGATCAGGCCGGACTGTTCGAGGGCGTCAGCCTGGTGCCCGGCTCCCGGCCCCTGGCGAACGAGCCAGTCCCAGCCGCCCGGTGCATAGCCCACCCCGAACCGCTCGATCGTGGCCGCCGTGAGCCCCCGGTCCGCCAGATAACGGCGGGCGGTGTCCGCATCGGGGGTGTCGCGCAGACAGGCGGAGAACCGCCCGGCCGCCCACTCGAGCGCCGCCCGCACCGTGGCGCGGAGGCCGTCACGCTGCCCGTCGCCGCGTGACAGCGGGATACCGGCCCGCTGCGCCAGCAGTTCGAGCGCCTCGCGGAACTCGATCCGCTCCATCCGCATGAGGAAACTGAAGACATCGCCGCCGATGTCGCAGACCCAGCAACGGAAGGTCTGCCGCTCGGGGTTGACCGACAAGCTCGGCCGCGAGTCGTCGTGCCACGGGCAGCGCCCCACCATCGCCTTGCCCGCGCGTCGGAGCACCATGTAGGAGCCCACCAGGTCGACGATGTCGGTCGCCTCGCGGACCCGCTCCTTGACGTCGTCGCCCCCCGGAGCCGACGCGCCGGCCGTTCCCCGATCGAACACGCGCCGGCTGGGACCGGACGCGGAGTCGGAGGACGAGAAAGGCGAATGCGTCGGCAAGGACCTGCTCCCCTGAAGCCAGACCGGTTGATGCACGCCGGCGGAATGTATGAACGGTTCCCAGGTGGGTCAATCGCAGCCAGCCGCACCGTAGACGGCCCAGATTGGCATGCCTGCGGCGTCGCCCCGGCCGCCCCATCCGCCCGGGGAGCGAAGCCGATTTCACGCTCGAGAAACGAATCGCGAACGACCTCCACCCGCGCTCGGGTGCCGAGGGGGCAACGGTAGTCTGGGCATCGGTAGTCTGGGTAACGGCTCGGGTCGCAGTGATCCCGGGAGTGGTCTTTGCAACGCAGTCGCTGCCGCGACGTCCCTGCCCTGCGCGCTGGCAGCCAACACCCAGCCCGCTTACTGCGTGTGAGTCAGCCCGCCGGCCCGAGCAAGCGCTGCACCGTGGACAGCAGCCGGTCCATCGCGAAAGGCTTGCGGATGTAGTCGTCCACCCCCAGCATCTCGGCGTATGCCCGGTGGCGGCTGCCCTCGTTGGCGGTGATCATCACGACGCGCACCGGCACCGGCCGGCTCCGGCGGAGTTGCTCGAGAACGAGGAACCCGCTCCGCTTGGGCATCATCATGTCGAGCACGATCAGGTCGGGGCTTTCCCGTTCGGCGAGCAGCAGCCCCTGGTTTCCGTCGCGGGCCACGAGGATCTCGTAGCCCTTCGATTCGAGGACGGTCCGCATCGACTCGACGATCTCCTCGTCGTCATCGACCAGCAGCACCCGGCGACCCGACCGCGCCGGTGTCGGGGCTGGCTCCCCGGCCGCGGCAGTTCCCGCATGCGCACCACCGCGGTCGGCGCTTGATGGCGTGGCCGGGGCGTCGGCAACGGGCTTGCGGCCGCGGCTCGTTTTCTTGGCTGCCGGTCGCTTGGGGGCTGGCATGGCTGGGTGGCGAAAAAGGTGGGAACGGGAGGTCACCCCGCGGGGTGGGCTCATGCAGACGTGGGAGTGCAAAGCCAACGACGAACTTCGATTATAGCAGGCCGGCCCAGCGGCCCGTCGGGGGGCACCGGGGAGTCGGCACCGGGCACCGCATTTGACCTGTTCAGGCGCGGGTGCCGTCCTTCCGCGCGGCAAGGCGGGTCTCGAGCCAGAGGGTCAACGCCGCACCGACGCACCCGAGGGCGGCGCCGAACAAGATGTCACTCGGATAGTGCGCCGACGAACTGACCCGTTGGAGCGCTGCGAGGGTGGCGAACCCCACAAACAGCCATCGGCCCCGCGGATACCGGTACGCGAGCGCTGCCGCCAGCCCCGCAGCCGCGGCCGCATGCCCGGAGGGAAAGCTGAGGAGGTCCGCCGAGCCGGGATCGGGAATCCCCACCAGCGCCGTGTCGAAGGTGGCGAGGGGGTTCGTGGCAGCGTGCAGATCGAGCGCGCGGGGACGGACGCGGCGGACGACGAGTTTCACCAGATCGACGAGCAATCCGCCGGTCACCGCCATGGCAAGAAGCCTGGCGATCGCGGGTCTGATCCGAGCCGTGATCCGAGCCGGCATCCAGGCTGTCACCGCGCCTGGCGGCCCCTCGGAGGCCCGCGGTGGTCTGGCACGTTCGCCGGCCGTTCGCTGCCAGAGGCCGGTGTCGAGGACCAACGCCGTGAGGAGGATACCGGCCACCCCCCAGCCCTGGGCGAAGGCCTCACTGATGCCGAGCAAACGGTTCACCTCGCCGGGCAGCGGTCGGCCCGCGATCCACCGGGCGACCGCCACGTCGATCGGCAGGACGACGCACCCCAGACCACACAATCCGAGTGCCACGACGACGAGCCCGCGCGGCGTCGGAGCCGCCCCCGGGGAAGTGACCGATGTTCGTTGGCGGTTGGCTCCGGGGCCATGCGCAGCGCCGGCCCGCGAGGGATGGTCTCCCCGCTTGGCATCGCCGGTTCGTGTCGTAGAACGTCCCATGCCCGCATCGTGCCACAGCCCGACCGTTGCGGGAAAGGCCGTCGTCACCCGGGAGGGCGCCCCGGACGGTGGTTTCAGCGGCAGTGGACGAAGGGCCTGCTACCAGGCTGTGGCCAAACAGCCTGCTGCACCTCACGGATGTGGTGCCGGGAGCGCACCTCCCGTGAAAAGCGCAGCTTTTCGGGTGGTCAAAGGCCAGGGATGGACTTTGGCCACGGGCTGCTACGCCCAGACCTTGCGATCGAGGATCCGGTAGTTGATCGCTTCGCTGAGATGGCCGCAGGAGATCCGCTCCGCGCTGTCGAGGTCGGCGATCGTGCGGGCGACACGCAGGATCTTGTCGTGAGCCCGGGCCGAGAGCCCCAGATCGGTGACCGCGCCCCGCAGCAACTCCACGGCGGCGCCGTCGACAGGGCAGAGTTCGCGGATCTGGCGGGCGGTCATCCGGGCATTGGAACGAGTGGGCAGCCCCCGGAATCGCTCGGCCTGCCGGGCCCGCGCGGCGAGCACGGCGTCGCGCATCTGGGCGCTCGACGTGCCCGCCCGGCTGCTCGACAACTCGCGGAACGGCACCGCCGGCACCTCCATGTGGATGTCGATGCGATCGAGGAGCGGCCCCGAGATCCGCCCCATGTATTTCTCCACCTGCGGGGTGGTGCACTGGCACTCCCGGCGCGGATCGCCCCGGTAGCCGCAGGGGCAGGGGTTGAACGCCGCCACGAGGATGAAGTCAGCGGGGAAACGGGTCGTCGACCGCGCCCGGCTGATCGTCACAGCCGCCTCTTCGAGCGGCTGCCGCAGCACTTCGAGCGTGCGCCGGTTGAACTCCGGGAGTTCGTCGAGGAACAGGACGCCGTTGTGGGCGAGGCTGATCTCGCCCGGCATCGGCACCGAGCGGCCACCCACCAGCCCGGCTTCGGAAATCGTGTGGTGCGGCGCGCGGAACGGCCGGGTCACCACCAGCGGCTGCCCGAGCGCGAGCAGGCCCAGGGCACTGTAGATGCGGCTCGTCTCGATCGACTCGGCGGCCGAAAGCGGCGGCAGGATCGTGGCGATCCGTTTGGCGAGCATCGTCTTGCCACCGCCGGGTGGACCGAGCATGGCGATGTTGTGGCCGCCGGCGGCGGCGACGCAGATCGCCCGCTTGGCGGCTTCCTGCCCGCGGACGTCGGAGAAGTCGATGTCGTAGCTGGCGAAACGATCGAAGTATTCGCTGACCCGTGACGGCGAGCGGGGAATGTCGAGATCCCCGGCGAAGAACCGCACCGCCTCCGTCAGCGACGATACCGGGATCACCTCGACGTCCTCCACCACGGCCGCCTCCATCGCGCTTGCCGTGGGGACGACGACACCGCGCAGCGACCGCTGCCGTGCGGCCGAGATCGCCATCGACAGGGCACCCCGCGCCGGCCTCGTCTGGCCCTCGAGCGACAGCTCGCCGACCACCGCATAGTCCCGGAACCGCTCGGCGGAGAATTGACCACTGCCGGCGAGGATGCCGAGGGTGATCGGCAGATCGAACGTGGCTGCCTGCTTGGGAAGCTCTGCCGGGGCGAGATTGACGACGATCCGCTCCGTGGGGCGGTGGAAGCCACAGTTGACCATCGCCCGGGCGACGCGATGCGTGCTCTCGCGGATCGCGGCGTCGGGAAGCCCGACCAGCACCGTGGCGGGCAACGCCCCGGCCGAGACGTCGACCTCCACGTCGACGGGCACCGCATCGATGCCGAGAAGGGAAAATGTCTGCAGTTTGGCGAGCATGGGTCTGTCCTCCGCACCTCGGTTTGCCCCGACGGCCAAAGTGTGTACGGCCGTACAGTTCTCTGTCAAGTGCCGTCGGCTCGCCTCACCGGATCGGATACGCTGATCCGCTCGCGGCCTGGTCTGGCCGTGCAGTCCCCGAAGGGTGGAGTCACGATGTCGTCTGCACGAACTGTGGTTCGGTCCTTGGCCGGTGCGCTCGTCCTGGTGCCGCTGGTCGCCCTCGTTGCCGGCCTGGGATTCCCGGGCTCGATGGCGATCGCTGACGAGGGGATGTGGCTCTACAGCCATCCGCCGCGCGAGCGGCTCAAGCGCGAGCACGGCGTCGAGCTCTCCTCCGACTGGCTGACGCACCTGCAACAGTCCTCGGTGCGCTTCAATTCGGGCGGTTCGGGGTCGTTCGTCTCCGCCGACGGTCTCGTGCTCACCAACCACCACGTCGGGGCCGATTCCCTGCAGAAGCTCGGTGACGAGCGGCACGACTACTACCGCGACGGCTTCATCGCCGCCCGGCGCGAGGACGAATTGAAGTGCCTCGACCTCGAGCTCAATGTCCTGGTGTCGATCGAGGATGTGACCGCCACGGTGGAGGCGGTGGTGACGCCGGGCATGGGGGCCGACGCCGCGTTCGCCGCGCGGCGCAAGGCGATGGCGGAGATCGAGCAGGCGTCGCTGGCGGCGACCGGCCTGCGGAGCGACGTGGTCACGCTCCACCAGGGGGGCGCCTACCACCTCTACCGGGCCAGGAAATACACCGACGTCCGTCTCGTCTTCGCACCGGAACGGCAGATCGCCTTCTTCGGCGGCGATGCCGACAACTTCGAGTATCCGCGCTACAACCTCGACATGTGCCTGTTCCGCGCCTACGAGAACGGGGCGCCCGCCAAGGTGCCGCACCATCTCGTCTGGGCATCGACACCGGTGGCGGAGGGGGATCTCGTCTTCGTCTCGGGCCACCCCGGCCACACCGACCGGGCCAACACGATGCGCGAACTGGTGGCGATGCGCGACCGGCAGATGCCCTGGTCGCTCGCCGCGCTCAATCGGCTCGAGGTCCTCTACACCTCGTACGCCGGGCAGGGGCCGGAACAGGCGCGGCAGGCGGCCGACGACCTGTTCGGCGTGCAGAACTCGCGGAAGGCCCGGCTCGGGGTCTACGCCGGCCTCCTCGATCCACGGATCATGGCGGCCAGGCGCGCCGCCGAGGAGCGCGACCGGGCCGCGGTCGCGAAGCGGGCCACCCCCGGCACGCCAACGCCGTACGCGCGGATCGAGGAAGTGGAGAAAGAGCTCGACGCGGTGGCCCGGCGCCACAGCCTGCTCGAGGCGGGCGCCGCCTTCAACAGCAAGTACTTCGCCAATGCGAAGACGATCCTCCGCGCCGCCGACGAGGCGGCCAAGGGAAGCGGTGAGCGGCTCCGCGAGTTCCGCGACTCCAACCGGGAGTCGCTCGAGATGCAGCTCTTCTCCAAGGAGCCGATCCACGACGACCTCGAGATCGCCAAGCTCACCGACTCGCTCTCGTTTTTCGCCGCATCTCTCGGCGGCGACGACCCGCTCGTGCAGAAGGTGCTGGCGGGGAAGGCGCCGCGCGAGCGGGCCACCGAGCTCGTCCGCGGCAGCCATCTCGGCACGCGCCCGACCCCGGCGGGCGCGGCCCCGCTCCCCGACACGCGCCGCGAGCTCTACGACGCCGGCCGCGCGGGGGGCAGGGCGGCGGTGGAGAAGGGGGGCGACCCGATGGTGGCCCTGGCGGCACTGGTCGACGACGAGGCACGCCGCCTGCGGGCGATCGTCGAGAAGGCCGGGGAGGTGAAGCGTCAGGCCCACGCCGAGATCACGCGGGCCCGGTTCGCCACGGAGGGTGAATCGCTCTATCCCGATGCCACGTTCACCCTCCGCCTCGCCTACGGCACCGTGAAGGGCTACCGCCAGGACGAGCGCACCGTCCCGGCGCACACCACCTATGCCGGCCTCTTCGACCGGGCCGACGAGAAGCGTGAGACGCCCCCCTTCGACCTGCCCGCCCGGTGGCGTGAGCAGCGGGCGACGCTCGAGAAGGACGACGCCTTCCTCCGCACGCCGTTCAACTTCGTCTGCACCGCCGACATCATCGGCGGCAACTCCGGCAGTCCCGTCGTCAATACCAAGGGGGAACTCGTCGGCCTGATCTTCGACGGCAACATCCACTCGCTCGTCCTCGACGTGGCCTACGACGACGCCCTCGCCCGGGCGGTGAGCGTGGATGCCGCCGGGATGCTCGCGGCGTTGGAGAAGGTCTACGGGGCCACCGACCTCGTGCGTGAGCTGCGCGGACCGGCTCCACCGGCCCGGGCCGCTGCCGCCGACGGCTGGAAGCCCCTCTTCGACGGCGAGGCGCTCGGCGGCTGGCGGAGCACGGCGTTCGGCGGCGAGGGGGAGGTGCGCGTCGACGACGGGTCGATCCGCATCGGCATCGGTGCCGACATGAGCGGGATCACCTGGACGAAGGACTTTCCCCGGCAGCACTACGAATTCGCCTGCGAGGCGCAGCGTGTCGACGGCAGCGACTTCTTCTGCGGGGTCACGTTCCCGGTCGGCGACGATCCCTGCAGTTTCATCGTCGGCGGCTGGGGTGGCGGGGTGATCGGCCTGTCGAACATCGACGGCCGCGACGCCGCCCATAACGACACGACGCAGTTCCGCGAATTCAAGAACCAGCGCTGGTACGCGATCCGGGTGCGCGTCACGCCGGAGCGGATCGAGTGCTTCATCGACGACGAGCAGGTGGTCAACCAGGATCTCGACGGTCGTACCATTTCGGTGCGGCCGGAGGTGATCCCCTCCAAGCCGCTGGGTATCGCCACCTATGCGACGGCGGCCAAGATCCGCGGGATCCGCTGGCGGCCGCTGCCGGCGGGAGACCGCGCTGAATAGCTGGGCGGGAGGACCCGCGGGATAGCTGGGCGGGAGGACCCGCGGGATAGCTGGGCGGGAGGACCCGCGGGATAGCTGGGCGGGAGGACCCGCGGGAGTGAGCGATGGATGCTGATCGCCCGGGCAGACCTGCAGAGGGGCCCGACAAGCTGCGCCGGCAGATCGCCACCGAGGCAGCGCGGCTGCTGGCCGGGGGTGGGGATTCGCATCGGGCCCGTCTCCGTGCCGCGCGGCGAGTCGCCCGTGGGTGGGTGCCGGAGGAGCGCCTTCCGGACCACGGCGAGATCCGCCGGGCCGTGGGGCAGGAACTCGCCGGCGCCGCCAGCGATCCACCGCCGCTCGCCGGCGACCGTTTCGACGACATCGCGGTGCTGGTGCGGATGCTGGCGACCGTGAAGCAGGATCCGGTGAAGCATCCGGAGGGGGACGCACTCGAACACACGCTCCAGGTGTTCGAACTCGTGCGCGCCGAACGCCCCTACGACGAGGAGCTCCTCACGGCGGCGCTGGTCTTCAACGTGGGCCGGGCCATCGACCGCGGCGACCCGGTGGCCGCGGCGCTGGAGGCACTCGATGGCCTGGTGACGGAGCGCACCCGGTGGCTGGTGGAGGCGCTGCCGGCAGCGCGGGCCCATGCCGCCGGCACGCTCGGGCAGCGGGCCCGGGCCCGGCTCGAGGCCCATCCCGATTTCGCCGAGGTGGAGATGCTCGCCGCGGCGGATCGCCATGGCCGCGTGCGCGGTGGCGTCAGTCCAACGCTCGACGAGGCGATCGCGCTGCTCCGCGGCCTCGACGCGGGAGCCGACGACATCCGCGAGGAGGGGGCCGGCTGACCGTGCGGGCGGATCGATTCCGCCGTCGGTGAGCGGAGCGTGGGTGGCCGACGGGGGCACGACGCGGGAAGGGGAACTGACGTTGACGCGCCGACCGCTGGCGCGAGACAACCCCACCCCCTTGGTTCCCGCTCCCTCCGCGGGTTTCGCATGATCGCTCCCGCCCTCCGCGAGCAGCGGATCGCAGTCATCCTGCCGGCTGCTTACCTCGGCGGCACCCTGCGCCTGGTGCTCAACCTCGTCCGGCATGTCGCTTCGCGCGAATCGACACGCGTCGTGTTCGCCGTGCCCGCCGAGCACGTGGCCACGATCGAAGACGAGCTGGCGGCGCTGCGGGCCGATTGCCCGCATGTCGAGGTGCGCGGCTTCCGCTGGCGGTGCCTCGATCGGGATGCGGCGGTGTGCTGTGCGACGGCGGCCGGGCTCGAGGTGGGCGACTACATCTCGACCACATACCAGATTCCCACCGATGCCGGCACGTCCTTCTGCGACTGCGACTTCTGGTTCTTCGTCTCTGATCGCCTGGCCGCACCGCTCATCCCGCTGCGACCCTACGGGGTGCTCGTCACCGATCACCTGCAGCGCTACGTGCCGGAGATCTTCGAGCCGGCGATGTACCGGAACCACGACTCCGTCCCCTGGAACTTCCTGCGCACCGTCCGCAACGCCGACGTGGTGGTGGCCACGAGCGCCGGCACCGCCGACGACGTCATGACGTATGCCGGTGCGCTCGGGCGGATGGTCCGCATGCCGACCACGGTCGACATCGATCATTTCCTGCGACTGGCGGCAAACCCGGCGGCGTCGGAGGAACGTGCGGCGGAACCGTACTTCGTCTGGGTCACCAACTCGTCGGAGCACAAGAACCACCGGCGCATGCTGCGGGCGCTCAGGCAATATTACCAGGTGCCCGGTGGCCGGCTCGACGTGGTGGTCACCGGGCTGTGGACCGATCTCTTCGATCCCGACCTGCCCGCGGAGCGGATCGGCGATCGGCGTGCGGTGTGGGATTGTGCATACGTTCGCGAGATCCGCGAACTGATCCGCACGACGCTCGGCGGGTGTCGGCACCGTATCCACCTGCGCGGCGCACTGAGTGACGCGGAGTACGTGCGCGTCGTCCGCGGTGCCCGTTTCCTGGTGCACAACGTCCTCGCCGACAACGGCACCTACAGCGTGGTCGAAGCGGCGATCCTCGGGCGTCCGTCGATGTCGAGCGACTACCCGCAGATGCGGGAGATCGACCGGGATTTCGGCCTGGGAATGCGCTTCTTCGATGCCTACGACGCGCAGGACACGGCCCGCGCGCTCCGCGACGGCGAATCACTTCCGGCGGCGGCGCGGCCGTCGGGCGAGATGGAGGCGATCATCCGCCGCCACGGCTGGCGGGCGCTGGATGACGCGCTCGTCACCGCGATCCGTGACGCGATCGACTCCCCCCGGCGTGCCGTCACCTTCCTCTGAGAACGCGGCGGTTACCCCGTCGCGGCCGACGATGACCTTTCTCCCGTCCGGTCGAGACGACGACGAGCAGGCGCGTGTCGCCGTGCGGGGCGACGACACGCCCGTCGCGGTGCGGCCGCAACGCACGCATCGGGTGGGGATCTGGTTGCAACTCGCCGATGGGTCGCTCGCCGATGGCCATGGGGAAGGGCTCATTCGCTGGATCCGGGGGCTCGTCGGCGGGTTCGATCGTCTTCCCGAGGTGGACACCATCGTGATTCCCTGCGCGCGGGGATCGCGCTCGCTCGTCGAGGCCCTGTTCGCCGGCATGGATGCGGACTCGCCGCCCGACGGTCCGCCACGCCTGCTGTCGCCGAAGCTGCGGATCGTGGCTGTCGGCCGGGACCACGGCCGTGCGCGGCAGTGGCACGACTGGTTCACGAGCCGACGCGGCAGGCTGAAGGAGCGGCTTGCAGGGTTCGGTGTGACGGCCAATCCGCTCACCTGGTCAGCCGGCCTGCGGCCGCTGGTCGCCACGGTTCCCTCGTCGCTCGGTCTGGTGCTGACGCTGATCGGGCGCGTGTGGAGGATCGCCGTCACGACGGCGCGACTCGTCGGACTGGAGGTGGTTCGCCCTGTCGTGCCCCGCCCCCGACCCGTGTTCGACGACATGGCGGCCGATCTCCATGGCCGCACCGGCGAGACCCTCTGGATCGTACCGAACCCCGCGTGGGGGGCTGCGGCCGGCCTTCCCGGCCGGGTCGTGGTCAACGCCGCCGACATCGTCTACCGGGAGTTCCCTCTGATCGACGTGCCCGCGGACGTCATCCGGGCACACCAGGCGAGCCTCGCCACGCTCGCGGAGCGAGCGGAAGCCGTCGTCTGCTTTTCTCGGCATGTGGCGGAGCGGCAGGTCGGGCCGGTGGTCGGCGGGATCGCGAAGCGGATCGCAGTCGTGCCCCACGCCCCGTTCACGACGACTTTGTCGGGGCTCGACGACACCGCGTCGCGGCGACTGCTGGCGGAGGACCTGCGCCGCCATTTCGCGACGTCGGCGAACGGGCGGCCGCACCGGTTCTTCTGTGATTTCCCCTTCGAGCAGATCGAGTACCTGCTCGTGTCGAGCAAGTGCCGGCCCTACAAGAACTACGCCGGCGTGCTCCAGGCCTACGAGCGCATCCTGCGGCGGCACCGCCGCCGTGTGAAACTGGTCGTGACCGGGGTCCTGTCGGCCAACCCGGAGTTGGCCGCAGACCTGCACCGCCGTGGACTGGTGTTCGACGTGATCGAGGCGGCGAACGTGCCGGAGGCGGTCCATGCGCGATTGATCCGGCATGCTCGGGCGCTCGTGATTCCGACGTTTTTCGAGGGGGCGATGCCGTTCGGGTTCGCCGAAGCGGTCGGCCTCGGCACGCCCGTCGCGTTCAGCCGTATCCCGGTGGTCGAGGAGGTACTGACCGCCGCCGAATTCGACGTACCCGAGTCGTTCGAACCCACCGACGTCGAGGCGATGGTGCGGTCGATCCTCCACGTGCTCGATCATCCCGCCGACGTGCTCGCCCGGCAGCGGCGGGTGCTCGAGCGGTTCCGCGAGCGCACCTGGGCCGACGTGGCGGCGGAGTATCTGGCCTGTGGCGGTATCGCCGAGGCGCCGCGCTGGAGCCTGCCGGGGATCGTCGGGCGGCTCGGCCGGCGGCCGCACGCGAAGGCGGGCTGAACACGTGGAGCCGGTCCACGCCGCACCACCTCCCCTTGTCACGTGCGGTCGGGTGTCGGGGTGTCATCGTCCGGCACGGGCAGGAGCCGCACCGGGGTGTCGTGGTAGACGGCGCAGCCTCCGGCATCGGTCTCGGCGGCGCGAACCAGGGCGTTGGCGCAGCGGCCCGCCGAGAGCCATCCCCCTTTCTCCATCAGGAGCACGTCGCGGCGCTGCCGGGAGTCGAAGCGGAGGCGGACGACGAGGCTGGCGATCTCCGATTCCACGCGAGCGAGATCGCCGTCGGCGAATCCGAGCGCGGCAGCGGGGTGGACGACCGCCGTCGCCGGCCCCACCTGCTGGCCGGGGAGCCACTGCGACGCCTGCGACCGCTCGGTGGCCAGGGCCATCAGCAGCAGGGGGCGGAGGGCCGTTCCGGCCGGCGCGTCGAGCGGCAACTCGGTCACCAGGTTGGCCCGGCCAGTCGGCGTGGCGAAGCGGCGGTCGGGGGTGGTGATCAGCGGTGCCAGCGGGTTGCGCACCGGACCACGGCGCAGGTCGTCGAGCGATGCACCGCGGTCGGCGACCTTCGCCAGGAGCCGGCGCTTCCAGGCCTCTTCGTCGGCGGAGAACTCCTCCGCCAGCCCGGTGCGCAGCGCCAGTTCCTGGATGATCCGGTGGTCGCTCCGCACGCCGTCGGGAGGGGGCACGACCGGGCGCGACTCGACGAGCCAGTGGTGGCCGTAGGCGCCGAGGAGATCGTCTTCCTCGAGTAGCGTCGTCGTCGGCAGCACGTAGTGGGCGTGGCGCGCCGAGTCGGTCAGGAACGAGTCGACCACCACGGTGAGCTCGCGGCTCGCGAGCGCCTCGGCGACGGCGTGCGACTCCGGGAGCATCGCCACCGGATTGGCGGCGGTGATCCACACGGCACGGATCGGCGGCTCGCGCGCCTCGAGGATCGCCGGACCGAGACGCGCCTCGGGGAGCCGGCGCGGAGGAGGGGATGCGCTGCCGGTGAACGACAGATCGAACGCCCCGCGCCGCTTGAAATAGTACGACACACCCCCGCCGGGAATGCCGATGTTGCCCGAGATCGCCCCGAGCGCGTCGAGTGCGCGCACGGTGGCACTGCCGTGCCGGCGGCGCTGCATCCCCCAGCCGATGAGCAGCGCCGCCGGCTTGGCGGCATAGGCGAGAGCGAGCTCGCGGAGCAGCTCCGGGGCGACGTCGGCCAGCCCCGCCCACTCGTCGAGCGACCGCGACAGCGCCAGCGCCCGGAAGGCGGGGAGGCCGTCGCAGCAGTCGGCGGCATGCGGGTCGGCGGCGCCCGTCGCGAACAGTTCGCGCGCCACGCCGAGGGCGAGGGGAATGTCGCCACCGGGGCGCGGCTGCACGAACAGGTCGCAGATCGTCGCCGTGCGGTGGCAGATCGGATCGACCGCCACGAGCCGCGCCCCACGCTTCCGCGCCTCGAGCACGACCGGGATCAGGTGGACCCCCGAGACATGGAGGTTCTTGCCCCAGAGGACGATCGTGCGGCTGTTGAGGAGGTCGAACAGGTCGTGGCTCTCCTCGTCGCCGAAGTCGATCATCTGCGCCGCGTCGCCGGCACCGGTGCAGACGTCCCCCGACTTCACGCTCACCGGACCGAAACGGGCGAAGTAGTGGTCGACCACTTCCTTGAGCAGGCCCATCGAGCCGCCGCAGCGGTAGTGGAGGATCGCGGCCGGACCGCTCTCGGCGCGGATCCGCAGCAGCCGCGATGCGATGTCGTCGAGGGCTTCGTCCCAGCCCACCGGCTCGAACGAGTCACCGCGGCGACGGAGCGGCGTCGTCAGCCGGTCGGGGTGGTATTGCCGTTCGAGGAACCGGCTGGTGCGGTGGCAGAGGAAGCCGCGCGTCACCGGATGGTCGGGGTCGCCGGCGAGCCGTGTGATCCGCCCGTCCTCGACGGTGGCGACGATACCGCAGGCATCGGGGCAGTCGCGGTTGCAGGCGGTACGCCGGTGCTCGGCGGCGGATTCGCTCACGGCTCGGTCTCGCGGAGGACGGACTGGATCAGGGAGCAGGCGTCGCGGCGGGAGGGGGTGCCGCAGCAGGCTCCGCGGTGGCCCCGGGCGGGCGCTTTCGCGGTGCGGGGTTGGCGAATCCGCCGCTGCTCTCGTCGATCGTGAACGAAAACGTTCCGGCGAGCCGGCTGCCCGGCTCGTCACCGCGCTCGGTGAGCGCGACGGTGCCACCGAGGATCCGCATCGGGCCGGTCCCGAAGAAACCGCCGCCGATCGCGAGCAGGCCACCGGCCGCGATGTCGTCGTCGGTGTCGCGGAGCAGCCGCCGATCGAGGAAAAACGAGAGCGAGACCGGTGTGCCGTCCTCGCGTTTGCCCGACACGGTGACCCCGATGGCGCGGTCCCGGTCGGCGCCGGCCGCATCCGCCGCCGGCGGGGCGGGCGCTGCCCCCGGCCGGCCGACCGGCCCGGGGAGTGGCGTCGGGTAGGCACGCACGTCGGCGGCATCCAGCGGCACCGCCTCGTCGCGCATGGTGAGGCTGAGCGAAATCTCCCCGGGCGCGGTCTCCTCGTCGGCCGCCCGACGCTCGAGTGTCGCGAACGTACCGCTCACCGTGCCGACCCGCGTCGTGGTCAGCGGCGGCCGGGGGCGCTCGGGGAGCGACGGCGGCCAGGCGGCGAGCACCGGTTCGATCTCGCCGCGGCGGCGGCGGATGAAGTCGCGGATCCCGGCGAGCGCCTTGACCGCGCCTCCCTGCGCCGGGGTGAAGTGGGGCCGGAGCAGCGCCTCGAGGCGGTCGACCTCGGCGAGGAGATCCTCCTCGCGCCAGACCGTGGCGAGCAGTTCCTCCATCCTCCGCTTGTAGCGATCGGCCATGCCGGGGATGAATGCCAGGCGGTTGGCGAGCGCCCCCTCGGCATGGATCACCGGCGGCGCCCGCCGGCCGAAGGCCATCAGCGGGCCGGGCAGCGACGTGAACGCCGAATCGGTGCCCCAGGGGATGAAGCGCAGCAGGCCGTCGGCGGTGGAGACATGAACGAAGAAGTTGTTCTGGTTGGCGCTGTACCCGTCCCAGATGCCGACCAGCGCCTCGACCGCCCAATAGGAGATGAAGGTCTCGACGTCGACCAGTTCGGCGAGGCGGTGCGGATCGACCGGATCGTCGCCGCCGAGGAGCCCTGCCAGCGCTTCGAGGCGTGGCCGGAAGCGATCGTGCGTCTCGACCTCGAGCTTGGCGAGGGAACCGGGAACCAGATCCGCGACGGTTCCCTCGTAGAGGCCGCCGTCGTCGGCGTTGAAGACGCGCTCGAGGAACGGCTTCTTGATCGACTCGACATGCGTGTAGACGCCGAGGGGGGCACCATTGACGGTGACGGTGGCGAAACCGACGCGCGGGGTGGGCACGCCGGCCTTGCGGAAGATCTCGTAGGCGAGGAACTGGCCGATGCAGGCGGTGTCCTGCTTGTTGTTGTTGAGGGTGATCCGGCCGAGACCGCTGAACGGGCTCGTGCCCCTGTTCCTGCCGTAGTCGATGATCAGCGACGGCCGGGCAGAGTCGAGGGAGCCGAGGAAGCCCTTCTTGCGGATCCCGACGTCGGCGCTGGCGACACCGTCGACATCGACGGACCCCTTGAACCAGGTGAACTTTCGCGGCGGCTCGGCGCTGAAGATGAACCCGGCATCGCGCGACTCGCGGCGGAGGGCCTGCCAGTCGTCGGCTGGGAGGGCGACCGACACGGGCACTACGCGCGTGGCGCCGAAGAGCGCGTCGCCGTCGGCGGCGGGCTTGCCGCTGGCGGGTGGGCCTGAGGCGATGATCGCCGTGACCACGAGCAGAACTGCCGACAGGCCGATCGGGCGGTCCATGGGGTGATTCCCGGGGAGCTTGAGCGGCGTCAGTATGACGCCCCGCGACACGGGGGCGAAGGGTTTCGGGGATCGCCCGGCTGCCCATCGGGCCGTCACGGCAGCGCCCGGTGGCAGGTGGCGTAATGGAAGAAGGCCGCCTCGTCCGGCCGTCGGCTGCTGGCTTCGCGCTCGGTGACGATGCCGATCGCGGTGAAACCCGCCACGCCGAGCAGGTCGGCGAGTTCGTCGGCGGTGAAGTGGTGGGTCATGTAGAGCGGCTCACCGCGGGCGTCGCGCGAGAGGTAGGAGTGCTTTTCCCCCGTGAGCGGCAGATCGGCAGCGTAGAGCCGGGCGTAGCCGGGGTTGATCGAATCCGACACCCCCGACGCGGAGAGGTAGCACGAGCCTCCCGGGCGGAGCAGGCCGTGGAGGTGGCGGAGGAGCCGCTCGCGGTCGCTGACGCCACCGATGATCGAGAGCACGAGTTGGCAGACGACGACGTCGAACGGGCCGCCAGGGATTCGGGGAGGCGGGTCGGCGGCCACATCGGCGACCTCGAACCTCGGCTCGTGATGCAGCACCGGGGTGGCGGCGTGGGCGCGTGCCGCGGCGATCGCCGCCGGACTGATGTCGACGCCGGTCACGACGAAGCCCTGCGCCGCAAGCCGTAGCGCCAGGCGGCCGCTGCCGCAGCCGACGTCGATCAGGCTGCGCGGCCGGTTCGCCGGCAGGGGCGTGGGGAGCGACTCCAGAAACCGATCGAGGTGCGGTGTCGAGTCTTTCGTCGGGATCGCCCCGACGTCGTAGGTTCGCCAGTCGTCGCGGGCATCGCGCATCGGGATCGGCTCTCGGGTGGTATCGCGGCGAGTGGCAGAAGACGCACACCAATTTCCCCTTCATGCACTCCGACCGGGTGGTGCGCGTGCCCGTGCCGCCGAGTCCGCGGGCCGCGTCGGCGCCGCCGTGAGGCCGCTCCGCCAGCGCGGTCAGCGGCCATCCGTCGGGGCGATCGCGGCCACACGCCGGAGTGTCTCGCGGATCGCCTCGGCGACGATGGCAGCCGTCACCGGCCGGGGCAGGTTGTGGATCGTCTCTCCCGGCTGTACGGCGCGGGTGGCGATGGCGTCGATGTCGGCGCCGGTGGCCGCGGGCAGACCGAGCTCGGCGAGCGTCACCGGCAGCTCCACGGTGCGGCAGAAGCGCACGAGCACCGCGAAGTCCTCCTCCGGCGCGCCGTCGAGGACGAGCTGCACGAGCGTGCCGAAGGCGACCTTCTCGCCATGCAGGGCGGCGTGTGTGCCGGGGAGGACGGTGAGCCCGTTGTGCACCGCATGCGCGGCCGCCAGCCCGGCGCTCTCGAAGCCCAGGCCGGAGAGGAGGGTGTTGGCCTCGATGATCCGCTCGACCGCCGGGGTCACGCGCCCGGCCCGGGCGTCGGCAAGGGCCGCCGCGCCGTCGGCGAGGACCGTGTCGCGGCAGATGCGGGCGAGGGCGAGGGCCCCCTCCGTGGCCGCGCCGCCACGCATGTTGGGACGTCCGGCCGCTGCGGCCACCCGCGCCTCGTACCAGGTCGACAGGGCATCCCCCATCCCGGCCACGAGATAGCGGACCGGCGCCCGGACGATCACGCCGCTGTCGACGAGCACGAGATCGGGGTTCCGCCCGTGGATCCGATACGACTCGGCGATGCCCGCGGGGGTGTAGACCACGCTCAGGGCGCTCGTCGGGGCGTCGGTGGACGCCACCGTGGGGCAGGAGACGAACGGGAGTCCGAGTGCCGCCGCGGCGGCGCGCGCGGCATCGAGGCACTTGCCGCCACCCGCCCCGACGATCACGCGGGCGCCGAGGTCGCGTGCCTCCGTCGCGAGCGACTCGATCTCGGCGGTGGTGCACTCGCCGCCGAACGTGCGCACCCGGTGCTGCCAGCCGGCGGCAGCGAAGGCTTCCGCCCACACCGGGGCGAGTGCCGCCACGGCCGATCCCCCGGCGGCGACGAGCACCGGCCCGGTCAGGCCGAGCACCGCCATTTCGGTGGCGAGCCGCGCGGTGGCACCCTCTCCCTGCACGTAGCGCGGCGGGGCGCAGAAGATGCGGTTCATCGTTTCGTCTCCGGGGCGTCGGGTGGTCGTTGTGGCGGGTTGGATCGAGCGCGACGGACGATCCCGCGTGGGTCGGCTACCGACCGCGGTTCATCCAGGTGATCGCGAGCTGGAGCACCGTGGCGATCGCAACCCAAACGAGATAGGGCACCTGCGACAGTGCGATCCAGGGGTGGTGCCGCCAGACCGCGGCGATCATCCACACGATCGTGCCGAGCACGACGAGGATGTCGGCCGCGGCGAGCGGGAGGTTGCGCCAGCCGAATTGGATCGGCGTGAAGACGAGGTTGGCGACGAGGTTGATCGCGAACGGCAGGGCGACGATCCACGGGAGCTTCTTCCGTGCCGCCTGCACGAAGACGAAGCCGAACGTGACGATGATCACCGGATAAAGGATCTGCCAGATCGTGCCGATCGTGCGCGGGGCCGGCGTCCAAGAAGGCTTCGCGAGGCTGCCGTACCACTCGACCCAGGGAATCTCGGGGGCCGGCATCGCTCACCTCCTGGGCGGGTTTCGGGTGGACGCGTTGGGAGTCGGCTGCGGTCGGGCGGCGTCCGCACACGGCGTCACCGTCCCGGCGACGTGCCGGGGCTCGTACGGGCAATGCCGGCAGCCGCTCCCGCAGCAGGAGCCGCGGGCCAGGTGGAACGCGGCGGTGAAGATCACCCGGCCGTGCTCGACCGTCCAGAGCACGGGTTGGCCGCCGGACGGTTCGGGGATCGGCGCTGCGGGACTTTCGCCAGGGTGCTGGTCCACGTGTGTCGACAGGCCTCCCGGGGGACGAGCCTCGTTATAGCGGAAGGCGGCGCTGCGAGTCGGCAGCCTCGCGGCCCGCCGCCGGATGGTGCCGACGGGCGCCAGTTCCGCGGGCGCCAGGGCGGGCGCACCGCCGGCCAGCGGTGCGTGAACGGGAACACGCGTGGACATTCGGCTGGCTGCTCCTCACGCCAGGGAAGCCGGGCGCGTCGCTCCCCTGAACAGTGCAGCCTGTCATGTGGCCACAATGCCATGGATAGGATGGTGGCGACGGACTGCCAGCCCACGTCACACTCCAACCGTCCGCAGTCGCGATTCCGATGCGCTTCGTCACGCTCCTCGAGTGGCTCCGCGGGCTCGTCGTCCTCGACGGGGCCCTGCCGCTGGCGGTGTGGTGCCTGCCGCGCCTGGTCACGCGCCTCTTGCCGGGGGAACGCTGGCCGATCGAGGTGCTCGGGGTCGCCTTGCCGATCGTCGCATTCCTCGTCCGCTTCTTCGCCGGCCTGCGCGTCGTCCGCACCCTGGGGGGGCACCGGGTGATTCAGGTGGCGCGGGGGATCCTCCTGTTCGTCGGGATCTTCTTCCTGCTCGTCATCGACACGGCGATGATCCTCCGCCTCGTCATGCCGGCGGGGGCCTTCCGCCAACGTGGCGACCTGATCGGGTTCGCCGTCCTCTACACGGCGTACGTCGTCGCCATGGCGCTGGCGACGTTTCCCCTGCGTCGCGGCTCGACCGCCGAAGGCGGAGGTGGATCGCGAATCGCGTGACGCGCCGCGGTCAGCCCGCGAACACCTTCACGAGGATGTCGGCGATCCCGACGAGCGCCGCCCCGGCGATGAGCCCGGCGCAGATCGACTCGTGGGCGCCGACCCAGAGGCGGTGGCCTGCCGTGCCGGGCCGGTGGCCGTAGCGGGAGTGCATGACGGCGAAGAAGAGGGCGCCGAGGAACATCGCCACGGTCGAATCGGGGGGCAGCACGACGCCGAGACCGATCGACAGCGGGCTGAGCGGAAACCGCGGGCCGATGCGGAGGCGCAGCACTTCGAGGATGATTCCCGCCGCCACGGCGATCGCGATCGACCACTGGATCGACGGTGTGAGGAGTTCCGCCGATCCGCCGCCGAACACGGCGGTCACCAGCTCCGACACCCCTTTCCACTGCAGCGCCGAAGGGAAGCTGAACTTGCCGTTCTCCGGTGCCATCACCGCCTGGACGCTGTCACCCGGCCGGTAGTCGGAGAGAAACAGGAGGTTGAACAGCGGCGTGCTCGCGATCGCTCCGGCGAGGATCCCGATGCAGTGGGCCACCGCCTGCTGCCGTGGCTTCGCCCCGAGCATGTAGCCGGGCTTGATGTCCATCAGCAGGTTGCTGGCGTTGCTCGACACCTCGACGCACATCACGCCGGTCATGAGGTTGGTCGGCGCGTGCTTGGGGTCGAGGGCGCCGAAGATGAACTGCGGGATCTTGGAGAGCGACCCGGTGGGGGTGATGCTCGTCAGCCCGGTGCTGCTGGCGGCGATCAGCGTGAGGAAGGCGACCAGCGGGACCGCCGCGAGCCCGTAGATGAAGGGCACGCCGAACCACGCCTGTGCCATCCCGGCCCCGATCGCCCCGACCACCGGCACGCCGACGAGCGACCAGCCGATCGGCAACTCGATCGCGGCGAGTGGGTCGGGACCGGAATCGCCACGCCGCGCCAGCGCCGTGAATGCCCGGCGGAAGACCTCCGGTTTGGCGAACAGGCTGACCAGCGACGCCACGACCATGATCGTGATCCCCCACCACAGCGACCAGCTGTTGACCACGTGGGTGCGGCCGAAGGTGCCGTCGGCCTTCGGGGCTATCTCCCCCAGGGCGATCATCGCCGGCACGATGACGACGAAGTTGAGGAGCATGCCGAGGAGCATGTTGCCGGCGGCCTTCATCCCCATCAGCCCCCCGGCGCCGAACATCGCGATGTCGAGGGGGAGGAACACGAGCCCGAGTTGCGGGAGCGGCACGCTGGCGAGCGTCGGCATCGGCAGCCGGCCCTTGGCGACGAGCGCGTAGTACCAGTCGTCGAGCGCATGGGGGAGATGAAGCACGGCGTCGCGCGCGATGCCCAGCGGCCGCTGGAGGAGCCCCATGAGGTTTTCCCCCTTGAGGAACTCGATCGCCCCGGCGAGCCCACCCGCCGCGAGCAGCGTGCGCGCCTGCGCCATCCCGTCGCCGGCGCCGCCGTCGGTGCCGTCGCCGTAGAGGGTGTCGAGCACGACTCCGCAGGCGCGGCCCTCCGGGAAGGGGAGCTGCTCGTCGTTGATGAAGCGGCGCTTCATCGGAAAGGCCACGAGCACGCCGAGGATCGAGAGCACGACGTTGAAGGCGAGGAGCTGCCACCAGGGGATGATCGTGTTCTCGATCCACATGTAGGCCGCCATCCCCGAGATCAGCGGGCCGGTCATGTAGCCGGCGGCGGTCGCCACGCTCTGGGCGGCGTTGTTCTCGAGGATCGTCAGGTCGCGAAAGCCCGCCTGGGCCATCAGCCGGAAGGCGGCGAAGGCGAGGATCACGCTCGTGAGACCGACGCCGAGCGTCCAGCCGGTCTTGGCGCCGATGTAGAGGTTCGTCGCCGAGAGGACGCCGCCGAGGAGGAATCCGGTGAGCGCCGCGCGGAGGGTGAGCTGCGGCATGTCGCCCCGGTAGACGTTCTCGAGCCACCACCGGTCCTTCTTCTCGACCGACCAGTCGCGGACCTCGTCCGGCGAAAGTTGCTTGATGGCCATCGCGGTGCCCCCGGGGATGATCGGATGGGGCAGAGTGTAGGCGGCCGGAGGCGTCGCGGTCATGCCCGGAGAGACGCCGGGACCGGTCGGGTGCTTGGAAGCGGGCCGGGATGGATGCCGATCGGTCGGCGCGTCGGGGTCGGGACATCCCCGGGGGAACCGGCCGGGTGGGGCCTCCGGCATCGCTACCGATTCAACCGCCGCCGCGGCGTGGGCCGGGCCGGCGGCCACCGAGCGGTGCGTCGTCGTCGATCCGCGCTTCGGTGACGAGCCAGACGCCGGCCGGCTTATGGAGCCGGAGGGCCAGCGGCACGATCGCCTGCCCGGTCGCGGGACCTCCCGGGCCACCGACATCCCCCACGTAGCGCACGAGCAGGTCGGCCGTGGCCGTCCGTGGCGCGGCGCTCCGATCGACCGTCACGTCGAGCCGTGTGATCCGGATCTCCTCGGGACGGAGCCGGTCGAGGAGCGCCTGGGCCTCCTCGCGGAGCGGCCGGATCGCCGGATCGATCGCCGCCAGCACGGTGGCGGCATCGCGGCGCTCCGCGGCGGCGGCGAGGCGGGGGAGGAGGTCCACGATCGCCTCGCGGTCGGTGACGACGAGGCGGTCGGTGAGGTCGGCGGCGGCGCCGAGCGCCGCCAGCACCGCGCCGGCGACGGCGAACGGGCGCGAGCGGGAGTGGAGAAACCAGCCCCCCGCCGTGATCGCCAGGATCCCGAGGCCGAGCACGGCCGCGGTGGACTGCTCGAAGGGGATCATGAACCCGGCTCCATCGGCCCGCGCTGCCACCGGTCGGCCATGATAGCGTGATTCCTCCCGCGACGTGCGGTTCCCCGCCGCGGGGCGTTACGGCACGTGAAGCCGGGCCCGCGCCTCGGGGGACCGCTCGGCGGGCAGGCCGACCGGTCTCGAGAGGTATGATGGGGACCTGGGTGGAGGGTCATGCGTTCCACCCGACGTGCCGATGGAATCAGCACCGCTTTGAGGGATCACCGCCGATGCCCCGCTCCGCAGTCGGGTTGTTCATCGCCATCATGCCCTGCTGGCTCGCCGCTGGGGCGTGGGCCGACTCCTGGAACCAGTTCCGCGGGCCGGGCGGCGACGGCCGGGCGGCCACGGCAAGGCTCCCCGTCGAGTGGGGCGAGACGAGGAACGTCGTCTGGAAGACCGAGCTTTCCGGCAAGGCCTGGTCGAGCCCGGTCGAGGCCGACGGGATCGTCTGGCTGACCAACGCTCCGGCCGACGGCACACGCCTCTCGGTGGTCGGCCTCGATGCCGCCACCGGCAAGGTGATCCACGACATCACCGTCTTCGAGATCGCCGATCCGGCGTTCTGCCACGACTACAACAGCCCATCGAGCCCGACGCCGGTCGTGATCGATGGGAAGCTGTTCGCCCATTGGGGGAGCGCCGGCACCGCCTGCCTCGACGCGAGGACCGGCACCATTCTCTGGAGCCGCCAGGATCTTCACTGCGACCACCACCGCGGTCCCGGGTCGTCGCCGATCCCCTGGGAGGACCTCCTCATCGCCAACTACGACGGCTTCGACGTGCAATACGTCGTTGCCCTCGACCGGGCCACCGGGCAGACGGTCTGGAAGACCGACCGGACGATCGACTACGGCTCCGACAACGGCGACATGAAGAAGGCCTACGGCACGCCGACCGTGGTCGACCACGCGGGCCGGAAGCAGCTCATCAGCCCCGGTGCGGTGGCGACGATCGCCTACGAGCCGCGCACCGGCAAGGAACTGTGGACGGTCCGCCACGGCGGCTACAACGCCGCGATCCGGCCGCTTTACGCCAACGGGCTGGTCGTGATCACGACGCAGTCAGGGGACCAGATCGTGGCCGTGCGTCCCGACGGCTCGGGGGACGTGTCGAAGTCGCACGTCGTCTGGAAGCTCGCGAAGAGCGCGCCGTCGCGCCCCGGTCAGGTGATCGTCGGCGACCACATGTACATGGTCAGTGACACCGGGATCTTCAGTTGCGTCGATCTGCGCACCGGTGAGCCGACCTGGACGGCCCGTCGCACCGGGCGCCACTCGGCATCGCTCGTCGAGAGCGGCGGCCGGATCTACGCCTGCGACGAGGACGGCACGACGGTGGTCTTCGCGGCCGACCCGGGGGAATTCAAGGTGCTCGCTGAAAACCGTCTCGACGCCGGCTGCATGGCATCGCCGGCGGTGATCGGCGACGACCTTTTGATCCGGACAAAGTCGGCGGTCTACCGGATTGGCACGGGGCCGACCCGCTGAGCCATCGGGGGATGCGTCAGCGTTTCGGCTTGGTGCTGCCGGTCGGGGTTGCCGGGTCGGTCTGTGTGGCCGTCTGGGTGGCGCCGGCCCAGGCGGCGAGGGCCGCGAAGTCGATCGAGCCGGGGGCGCTGCCCCCGCGCGTCGTGCCGTCGAAGCGCGACGGCCCCGACGGGCCGGGGGCGAAGGTGCCGTGGCTGGCCGAGCCCGCCACGGGGATCGTGATCACGCGCAGTTCCCGACCACCGACCGACTGGCTGACGGCGAGGACGTCGGTGTTGCGGATCCGGCCGTCCTTGATGATGTCGAGCACCGAGCCGACCGTCACCGTGGTTCCGACCGCCGCCGCCACCGGCTGATAGTCGGCATTGGTGACGCGGAACAGTCCGTTCGAGATCGCGCCGTTGACCTCGCCGGTGAGGTGGCCGACGTAGAAGATCCCGGGGGCGTCGAGCCCCGTGGCGGTGGAGGCAAGGACGGCGATCTGCAGCCAGCGGTTGACGATCACGTTGTCGGCCCATTCGAGGCGTACCCGGGCCGGCGTGGTCGCGGTGCCGGCAGTGACCACGATCGCCGACGGGGCCGGGGCCGCCGCCCAGGCGCTCGGCGGGTTGGCGGCCTCGTTGAAGTTGCCCTGCGGGCTCATCCGCAACGAGAAGTGGGCTGCCGTCAGGCTCGTGCTCGCCAGGCCGGCGACGTCGATCACGATCCCGTTGAGGCCGCGTGAGCCGTTGATCAGGTTGGCGTAGGCGAGCGGCTGGGCCGTGCTGCCCGGGCGCGCCAGGCTCTTCCCAGGGTCGAGTGCCGCATCGACGCTCGTGGCCGCGAAGCTCGACCCGAGGTGGTAGATCCGCTGGGAGGCGACGGCGACCTTCGCGGTCACCGTGAACGTCGTCGTCGACGTGCCGCCATCCTCGTCGATGGCGGTGATCGTCACCGACTGGTCGGTGAGCTTCGCCGACGGTGTCAGCGACCAGCTCCACGTGCCGTCGGAGTTCTTCGTGACCGTGCCCAGCGACGCCGACAGCGTCACCGTGTCGGCGGCCACGTCGGACCAGGTGCCGGTGTTGGTGAGCGTCTGGAGGACGGTGCCGGTCACGGCCGTGCTCGTCGCCGCCACCGCCGGCGGGGCGTTGGTCGCCGTGAACGAGAAGCTGGTCGACGACGTGATCCCCTGCGGATCGGTGGCGGTGATCGTCACGGTCGTCGCCGCCGCCTGGTCGGCGGGGGTCGTCGTCCACGACCAGGTGCCGTCGGCGTTTCTGGTCACGGACCCGCTCGACGCGGAGAGGATGATCGTGTCGCCCGCGTAGGGCGTGCCCCACGTTCCCGTGACAGTCGCCGCCGTCCCCTCGGCAACCGTTACCGAGGCGGCGCTGCTCGCGATCGAGGGGCGCTGCTTCACGCCGTAGGTCTGGGCGAAGAGCGGAGCCCCGGCGGCAGTCACGCTCCGCACGCCCGTCGAGGGCTGCGTGGCCGCCCGGCCGGTGTCGCCGACGTGCATGATCGACGTCGCGCCGGCGGCGAGATCGAAGGGAACGCGGCCGTTGACGTCGGTCGTCTGCACGACGTCGGCGGCGGTGGTGATGATCACCGACCAGTTGTTGAGCGTCCCGACGTCGGCGCTCGTGTCGTCGGTCAACTCGAGGCGCCACGTGCCGTTGGGGTTCTTGCCGTTGAGAGTCGCCAGCGAGCCCTCCGGACGGTACGTGCTGGTGAACGGCGCGGTGCCGGCGGTGATCGCCGTCGCCGCCTGGTCGTCGAGGACGGTGTTGGTGAAGTTGTCGCCTGAGCCGCCGACGTCGGTGAACAGCTCCACCCGTGTCCCGTCGGGCGCGATCAGGAACACGTCGAGGTCTGCGTCCCAGGTGTGCGTGATGTTCACCCGGACGTTGACGTCGGTGATCGACGTGCCGATCCCGGAGACGACGACCGACGACGTCACCGGTGAGAATCCGCTCGTGGGCTTGTCGGGGATCGAGACGGGTGTCGAATTGGTGAACGTCGTCTGGACCGGCGGATCGATGGTGCCGTTGCCGTTCGTGTCGATGAACAGCGTGCGCCCCGCGATCCCGGGCTCGGCGGGATCCTTCACGCCGTTGCCATTGGCATCATCGAATACCCAACCATAGAAGCGGTTGTTGGCCCCCGAGCCGAAGTTCGATCCACGGAACGCGTCGGCCGGGCCGGTGACCGTGAACGACCGCGTCGCCGCCCCCGTCGCCGTCCACCCCGCGGGTGTCACCGGCTGGAGAACGTAGTTCCCCGCGGCCAAGCCGGAGATCGAATAGAAGCCGTTGGCCTTCGACAGCGTCGAGACATCCCCCCCGGCGCGGACGCGAACCGACCAGGCCGTGAGCGTCCCGGCGTCTGACCCCGTCGAGTCGTTCATTTCCAGGGACCAGGTCCCGTTGCCATTCTCCCCGTCGAGGACCGACAGCGGCTGCGCCGGCCGGAACCGGCCGGTGAACGGAGGCGTTCCGGAGCCGATCGCTGTCGTCGCCTCGTCGTCGAAGATCGTCGCGGTGAAGTTGTCGCCGCTGTCCCCGATCGCCGACGCCAGCTGGATGCGGCGTCCCGATGGGGAGATCAGGGTCAGTGTCAGATCCGACACCCAGGTGTGGGTGATGCTCACCGTGACATCGACGTCGCTGATCGGCAAGGTCAAGCCGGCGACGACGAGTGACGACGTCAGCGTGCCCGGATCGGGGATCGCCGACGTGGTGATCACCGCATTGACCGTGACGTCCTGGTAAGACTCGTCGAACTGGCCATTGGCATTGGAGTCGATGTACATCCTCCGCCCGGCGAGGATCACCTCGTCGGCCTGACGTACCCCGTCGCCGTCGGCATCCTCGAAGGCGTGGCCCGAGACCGTCGTGGTGATCCCGGTGCCGGCGATCGAGAACGTGAACGATCCCTCGTCGGCATCGTCGGAGAGGATCGTGACGGTGGCCGACGTCACGCCAGCCACCGCCGGTGTGAACCGCACGGTGAACGTCGTCCCCTCGCCGACGGCGAGGACGGTCGCCGCAGGTGGGCTCGTCACGGCGAAGCCCGAGCCGGTCACGGACACTCCGGAGAGCGTCAATGGCAACGTGCCCTGGTTCCGGATTCGAAACACCGTGTCGACCGGCGCGTCGTCGAGGATTCCCGAGACCGCCGTGGTCGAGACACCCGACGTGACGTCAACGCTTCCCGCCAGCACCGAGATCTCGCGCGTGCCGATCGTGCGCACGACGCTCGCTGCCGAGAGCATGCCGAACCCGAGCTCGGTCGTCCGCCCCGTGGAGATGTCGTAGGCCCCGCTGCCGACGAGTTTCGTGTTGGTGCGGAACAGGCTCTTGATCTGCGCCGGAGTCAGATCGACGCCCAGCGCCTGCCCGCGGGCGATCGCCAGCGCCGCGATCCCGGTCGCCAGGGGCGTCGCCGACGACGTGCCGCCGAAGCCGCTGGCGCCGGTGCCGGTGTAATCGCCATCCGTGGAGGCGGCGGTGTTGTAGCCGGCGGTCCCGACGCGGTCGGTCGTGTCAATCGCCAGGTAGCCGGCGCGCGTGTCGTTGCTCGGCGTGACGACGTCGAGGGCGGCGCCCCAATTGCTGTAGTCCGACCGCTCCCCCTTGTTGTTGATCGCGCCGATCCCGATCACGCCGGCGTTGGTCGTCGACAGCGTCGCCGGGTAACTGACGGCACCGAAGTCGTTGCCGGTGGCGACAAGCTGCGCCGCGCCCTTCCCCTGGCGCCCCTGGCCCGTGGCCCACGTGAAGGCGGCGGTGATCGCGGTCGTCGCGCTGCCCCCACCCCAGGAATGATTGGAGAGGTCGGCCGCCTTCCAACTGCCCAGTCCATTGGCGGTCCGGCCGGCGGCGTAATAGATCGCCGCCGCGATGTTGGCGTCGGTGGCGACACCGTTGCCGGCAAAGATCCGCGAACTGAGCACGGGCGTGCCGTAGGAAGCGCCGGTGACGCCGAGCGAATTGTTGCCGCGTGCGGCCGCGACACCGGCGACGCTCGTCCCGTGCATGTCGGACGTGTTGTTGGGGATGCTGACGTTGTTGTTGTTGACGAAGTTCCAGCCGTTGACGTCGTCGATCCAGCCGTTGCCGTCGTCGTCGATGCCGTTGGCCACGACCTCACCGGGGTTCGTCCAGACGTTGAGGTCGGGATGGTCGGTCGAGACACCGTCGTCGACGACCCCGATCGTGAGCGCCGTCGAGCCCCCCTGGATCACGTCCCAGGCGGCGGGCAGGTCGGCGTCGATGCCGGCGGTGCCGCCGCTCTGTCCGGTGTTCTGCAGGTGCCAGAGGTTGCTCCAGCGCGGATCGTTGGGGATGAAATAGCGCTGCCAAGCCTGGTGGAAATTGGGCGTCGCCCAGGCGAGATCCTCGTCGCCGGCCAGGCAATTGATCGTCTCCAGGGCCGCCGTTCCGACACCGGTCGACAGCGTGGCGACGAACTGGTTGGGCGTGCCCATCAGCGGCCGATAGCCGCTGAACACCGGCCGGGCGGCGAAATACTCCCCGGGGGTGATCCCCTCGGCGAGCTCGACGATCGCCTCGTCGAGCAGAACCGCTTCGGAGCGGGTGGCGAGCACCTCGAACACCGGCGCCTCGCCGTCGACGACGCCGCGGGAATAGAGCGCCTGTAGCGTCGCCCCGTCGAGTGGCCCGGTGGTGGCGTACACGTCGAACCGGCTGCCGGCCAGCGGCCGCAACGAGGTCAGGCCGTACTCCGCCTGCCACGAGCTGTCGGCCCGCCCGGTCACGGTCGCCGCCAAAGCGATCCGCGTGTCGCTGATCGCCATCTCGATCGTCTCGCCGTCGGCCACGTAGGCGAGGGTCGGCCCGACCGGATCGTCGATCACCTTGCCCAGCCCCACAAGCGGGCCCCCGGCGCCGAGCGGATTGCCGGCGAGCACGCGGCGCGGTTCGAGTGGCTCGTGTCCGAGCGGCCGCCGGTTGCAGTGGTGGAAACGGCGCGACTTTCGACGTGACGACATGATGCTGCTTCTTGTGCACGTGGCGAATGACGGGATGGACTCGCTCTGCAATCAGTGGGGGATCGACGGTCCAGGTGCCTCGGGGGCCCGAGCGTGGGCTTCAGCGCTCGGCCTGCCTCCGGGCGGACCGGCGCCGAGCAAGATGCGTCAACCCGAGCCCCCCTGCCGCGAGGCCGGCAAGCGCGAGGGTGCCCGGCTCCGGCACGGCCGCGACCGTGTACTGCGTCGGCACCTGCGACGACGTCACCTGGTTGCCGCCGCTGAGAACGAGCAGGGACGAGAGCGAGATCGTGTAGGTTCCAGGCACGACCTCCGCCATGGTCGTCCCGAGTGTGAAGGTCGCCACCTGGGTCGGGCTGCTCGTCACCGTGGCCCCCACCGGGTCGTTGGTGGAGAACTCCGCATACACACCTGATCCTGCAGGAAAGAAGTCACTCGCGAAAAACCCACCGGTCGTGAACAGCGTGTTGGATCCGCCAGTGAGCAACCCACCCTTGCCCGACGTGTCGCTGAGATCGACCGTGAAGTCGATGCCCGTGACCGGTTGATTGCCGCTGTCCGACTCCGCCGTCACGGCAAACGTCGCTGGTCCTGGGATGAGGATGCTCCCGGTCGGTGTGATCTGTTGGACCCGGAAGATGATTCCCGCCACCGCCGACAGCGGCAAGGCCGCGATCACGAGCACCAGGGAGAGGAGAGATGCAGAGCGGAGATACGTCTTGCTGTTGAGCATCAGAGAAGCCTTCGGGTGGATTCGGGGTAAGGAATCACGCAGAGAGAGAGAACGGGTCAAGGGGCCAGCCAGCGAGCCGTCGGGACGCTGGCGTCGCGAATGGGCCCGCCGGCGCATGGAGGGGCGCGAGGTGGCATCGTTCGGGGAAGATGCCGGGCGGTGCCAGGGTGGCGACCGCCGACGGACGGAGGGGGGTGGACGGAACGCGCTGACAATCCGCGCCCGGCGACTGCACACCAGCCGCCGCACCAGTGGCTGTTCGTGGGGCTGCGTGGGAGGCATGAGGCGACGGATCGTGTGCTCCGCGGCCACTCAGCGCGTCGTCGCCACATCCGCCGGTGAAGGCGCGCTCGATTCCCGGGTTGTCGATCCGAATCCATGATCCCTCCCCGGCACACGCGACCCCGTTCATGCACCCGTCGGCGACCGCCCTCGTGCGGGACGGGCGCAGATGCCTGGCGCAGACGCCGCGTCGCCAGCGGGGGAAGCCGCATGGTGTGCCGAGCACCATGCGCATCGGGTGATCACCCGATGGCAGCGTCCGGCAGTGACCGCAGCCTCCTGACCCGCCCGAACGTCACCTCCGTTTCGAGACATCCCTGACCGGGCAACGCATAACTCAAAAACCGTGCCGAACGCGCTCGATTCGCTCACCCTCAGGGGGCAGGCGGAAAAAGTCGTTGAAAACACGGGTGGGGGAGGCACCCCTCGCGGAAAGGGGGCCATGTGCCCTGGGGCGTTTCGCACCGATGGTGCAACTCCTTCGCGTTGCCAAAGCGTCAACTCGCCCCCTGAAGTGGAGCGAATCGCTCCACTTCAGGGGGCTTCGTGGTCAGGCTCTGGCGGCCCCACATCGAACCCCAATGGAGTGGGGTCAGTCGAGAAGAAAACGGTTCGCCGTATCCCGGCTCGGCGCGGGCCCCGGCTGCCGGCGACCACTGACGCCGGGAGCGCAGCGAGGCAATTCAGCCGCCGCCGGGAGCGCAGCGAGGCAATTCAGCCGCCGCCGGGAGCGCAGCGAGGCAATTCAGCCGCTGTTCACTAGCAGTCCGTGGCCAAAGTCCATC
>SXGQ01644718.1_pt1 | contig 32222 bp, 32 predicted proteins | sample 3178371 | NCBI WGS metagenome assembly SXGQ01 (sample SAMN11356859, study PRJNA531348) | freshwater metagenome | isolation source: freshwater sample F1-20 | place: China: Fuxian Lake, Yuxi | collected 2017-12-25
CTCTACCAACTGAGCCACGTCCGCGTATGTAGCCCACATCCTAGCGAGGTGGGCAGATTGCGCAACCAGGAACTACCCCTCGTGCTCTATCGCCACCCCTTGGGAACCCCTTTGTTCCTGCACCAAGAAGGCCAAAGAGCCCAACACAACAGCTGCTCCCACCATTTGCCACACAGTGAGGACTTGGCTGAAAATTGCCCACGCAAGGCCAGTGGAGATGACGGGGCTCAATAATCCGAGAAGCGATGCCAATGTGACGTCGATATGACTTTGCGACCATGTCATCATCCCGTGGCCAACAACGCCAGGGATGATCGTCATACCTACAACCCAGTACCAGTCGTTTGTTGTCATCTCAGTGAGGTCATTACTAGTGATCAAACCAAACGGAAGAATGACAACTGCTGCCCAGGTAAAAACTGCTGCCAAAAACGACCATGAGTGCACACCTGCCATTCGTGTCTGTTTTGCCAGAACAAAATACGCGGTCCACAAAACAACATTGGCAACTGCCATCAGGTCGCCAGAAAGATTTGCACCACTAGTTGATGCCGCTGCCAGCACAACTGCAAGGACGCCAGCCATTGCACACACTGAATAAAACAATTGTTTCTGGCGAATCTTTTCGCCGAACATCTTCGGCGCCACGAACAGGATTAATACCGGCTGAATTGTGGTGATGAGGGTGGCGTTAGCAATAGATGTCATCTTCATTGAAGCAAAACCGGCAATGAAAGAGAACGCGAACAAAACACCAGGGATAGCAGTCTTCTTCATCAACTCTTTAGTGACGCCACCACCCATTCGGATTGCCATGAAATTCATCAAGGGCATACCGAGCAGCATGCGATAGAAAACTATTGAGGGCGTACTGACGGTCATTGCCTTAGTGAGAATGGGACCGATACCCCACGCAGTGACTGCCAGTAGTGCAGCCAAGATGTGCACATCGTCTCGCTCACGCACCGACGACGAAATACGCCGAAGAGTGTTTGTCACTGGGCGGGCGGATTGAGATCTATACGCAGAGTCAAAATGCCGTCTTCAATACTGGCTGTTGCATCGCCGATGATGGCGAAGTCACGAAAGTCGGTTTCTGCATTTGCAATAAAGAGTTGACGCTCTTCACCCGCAATCGGCGGTAACGGTCTCTTGCGCACTGCAATTGCACGATCTTTGAATCGAGCAATCATCTCGTTTGGATCGAATGTAGCCATTGTGGTTACTCCTTGTTTTGCTTGTGTAAGAGGGGGTCAATAATTCCGGGCACTAGGTCTACCGCGTCGTCATCGTGCGGAAATGGATCACGAAATGGTTGTTCAGGCTCTGACACCGGTTCACGCATGAGTACAGATGGCGCAATGTGATACTCAACATGCTCAGCGCCATCTGGACGAACGCTGTTCAACATGTCGATTCGTATTTCGTCGTTCGCCCGTGCAAATTTTCGGTCGGCCATCACTTCTAGTGGCGCCAAAACAGATGGGTCCTCCACGGCAGCGCGCCAAAAAGCGATGGTGGTGACCAACAAAGTGATACCGAGCAAGACAAGCAACCCGCCAACCACATTGATCGTGGCACTATTGGCGGCATAGACAACAGAGGAAATCACTCGGTTATTCTTTCACGCCGTTCGAGTCCGTGCCCGACTCTCGTCCCTGTTTTAGTCGGTCTCTGAGAGAAAATGACGAATTTCAGAGCCAACCGCGGTGACTTCGATAAGGAAACCATCGTGCCCTTCATTGCTCTTAATTTCAGCATGCCGATTTCGTGGGTCGGCGTTCTTGAGTCTGGATTGAATGATCTCTTGCTGATAGGCCGGATACAGAATGTCTGAGTCAATACTCACTGTCAAGGTTGGAGCTTTAATGCGTGCCAGCGCATCATCTAAACCACCACGACCACGACCAACATCGTGTAGATCCATTGCCTTGCCGATGTACAGATAACTATTTGCATCAAACCGACGCACCAAGCGATCGCCGTGATGGTCGAGGTACCCCTCCACCTCGAAACGAGAGAACAAATCTGTACCACTGGCATTGAAATTCTGATCACGTAACTCGCGACCGAATTTCTCACTGAATCTTGTATCGGTACGAAATGTCACTTGCGCAATCATGCGCGCAATTGCGAAACCATTCCATGGTCCGCCATCTGGGCCTGCCTCATAATAGTTTCCATCGTTATACGCGGGGTCCATGATCAAGGCTCGACGCCCAATTGAACCCCAGGCAATTTGTTGAGCGCTTGCTTCTGCACATGTAGCGATTGCAATTAGTGCTTGCACACGAGTAGGAAAAGTGATGGCCCATTCAAGTGCCTGCATGCCACCCATTGATCCGCCCACCACCGCACGCCATGTTTTTACACCGAGTGCATCAGCTAGTTGCGCTTGAGCGCGCACCATGTCTCGAATAGTGACAACGGGAAAACGCAGTGCATATGGTTTGCCATCTTCGGGATGCGGTGACGATGGGCCTGTCGATCCTTGACAGCCACCGAGGACGTTCGAGCAAACGACGAAATACTTATTCGTGTCAATTGCTTTCCCTGGCCCAACAACACCATCCCACCAACCGTTCGTGGAGTGACCTTTGCCAGCAGAACCTGCAACATGACTGTCGCCTGTCCATGCATGACACACCAAGATCGCATTCGATGCGTCTGCATTGAGTGTTCCCAGAGTTTCGTAAGCAATAGTGACATTGTGTAGTGGCTCGCCACCTTCAAGTGAGAAAGGTCGAGTGGTTGCAAATGTATGAAACAAACGATGACCAACGGGGTCAGCCGATGTCCAGCCACCAGAGGCGGGATACGGAGTCTCGTCGTGGCGATACACAGTTGCCATGTTGTTTCCTTGATTAAGTACGAATGTTTCGCTCAGGAGACAACGGCCTGTTGCCCCGCTGGCTGCGGGACCACATCCCTCATCTCTCGATGAGGAGGCACCGTGCGGTTGTCACCCCGGTTGCCGGACCAATTGGTCTCTCCTAATGCTGAATGAGACTCTATCGGCTGGTGATGTCGTCGGCGAGGTATTTAGGAAGTCCAACGAGGTCCGTGAATTCATTGAACGAGGTGAGCAGGTCCTGATGGTCTCGCATAGTGCCATAGGTAGCCAACACGTCGTATGCGACACCAAGTGCCTGTGTGGCAGCCAAGAGCCCAGATAATGGGGACACGATCATGCGAAATCCGAGTTCTGCCAACTCAGATGGTGTGAGCAGTGGGGTTTTCCCTTTTTCCACCATGTTTGCTACCAGAACAACATCAGGCAACGCGTTAGCTATCTGTTGCATCTCTTCCACCGATTGTGGTGCTTCTACAAATACCGCGTCGACTCCAATGTCTCGTGCCATCTTTGCGCGTTCAATTGCATCGTGTAGTCCATTGACGGCGCGTGCATCTGTTCGAGCCGTTAGAAACAGATCATCTCTTTCTCGCAACACAACTTGTAACTTGTCGATCCACTCGCCAGGTTCCACAACTTCTTTGCCATCCATGTGGCCACATCGCTTTGGCCACACCTGATCTTCAAGATACATGGCAGCTGCGTTCGCTTCTTCCCACAATGCGGTTGTTTGGGCAACCACCTTGTGATCTCCATACCCAGTATCCGCATCGACAACGACGGATACGTCAGGCACAGAAGCACAGACACGCCTCGCAGCATCAGCAACTTCACTCTGACCAAGAATGCCAATGTCGGGAACGCCCAACATGGTGCCCGATACTGCAAAGCCTGAGAGAAAAACAGTGGAGAAACCTGCGCGTTCTGCCAACAATGCAGACAACGGATCCCACACCCCTGGCATGAGCACAGACTCACCATTGGCTAGTCGTGCACGCAGTGCAGCAGATGTGGTCACTGAATCCCAAGTTCGTCTATTGCGTGCTGCTTCAATCGCTTATAGTCCACTTTGCCGTTCGGCGCACGACCAATAGTGGAGATGACCACCACATTTCGTGGCGCCTTGTACGCAGCTAAACGAGTCTTCACATGCGCAGACAGTTCATCAAGGGTGGGTTCAAAACCTGGCTCTGCTTCCACAACAGCACAAATTGTTTCCATGAACCGCTTATCAGGAATACCAACGGCAACTGCGTCTCGCACCGACTCATGCGTCTTCAGCACTTCCTCAACTTCTTCAGGAAATACCTTCTCGCCGCCAGTATTGATGCACACAGAACCACGACCAAGAAGATGCAGTGTGCCGTCTTCATTTACTTCTGCCCAGTCGCCAGGAACCGTCCACCGTCGACCCTCAAACATCCGAAAGGTTTGAGCTGATTTCACTTCGTCTTTGTAGTAGCCAACAGGAATTGCCCCGCCCACCGCTACAAGGCCGCGCTCACCAGAACCAGGCTGCACTCGCTCGCCTTCTTCGGTAAACACAACACAATTGGGACCAAGCGCAAACTGTGCAGTCTTTGGTGCAGCACCTTTGGCGGCAACTGACATTCCCATACCTACAGCCTCAGATGAACCGAAACTATCGGTGATGAACATTTGTGGAATGTGCTCAAGCAATGCGTTTTTGTTCTCTTGACTCCACATGACCCCAGATGAACCCATCTGTACGACACTGGACAAATTCCAGCGACCGACATTTTCGTCAAGTGATTCAAGCATGGGACCCGCAAAAGCCTGACCCACAATCACAATCGACGTCGCTTGATCTTTCTCAACCGTGTCCCACAATTTTGCAGGATCAAAATTGCGATTCGGCATAGTGATAACGCATCCGCCAAGCGCCAGTGTGATGAACGCAGAGAACTGACCTGTGCCGTGCATGAGCGGACAAGCCACTAGTGCTCGGTTTGATATCCATCCGGGTTGAATGCGAGCGATGATTTCATCGACTGATTCGGCTGGCGCGATACCAGAGATTGCATTTCCGCCACGACCTAATACTGCAAGCAAGTCTTCCTGCCTCCACATCACGCCTTTTGGCATACCAGTAGTGCCACCGGTGTAGAGAAACAACATGTCGTCTTCGGACAACGGCTTGCCAGGCACGATGTCAGCAACATCTTTCGACACCACATCGTCGTAATTCAAGGCCCACTCAGGAAGTGCAGCACCAGATTCATCTGCCACCATGTACCACCGTTTTACCTTTGGCAAGCGGTCACGAACCTGTGCGCATAAATCTGCAAACACTGCGTGGAACACCACTGCTTCTGCATCGGAGTTGTCGAATAAATACAGAATCTCTTCCGGCCCATACCGATAATTGGTGTTCACCGGAACATAACCACCCAAGAACGACCCAAACGTGGCCTCTAGATATTCGGGACAGTTGAACAGATAATGCGCAACCTTTGCTTGGTGACTGAGTCCTGCTTGCTGCATGTCATGTGCGAGCGCATTGGATCGGCGATGGAAGTCTCCCCATGAATGGACAATGTCACCAAAAATCTGTGCTGGCCTTTGTGGGTCTGCCGCCGCAATCCCCTTCCACATCAGTCCATAATTCCAAACAGTCATTTCAAGCCCCCTTGAGCACACTGGCGTGTACGAGAAATACCGTAGCAAGCGCCACAAGGCCTGAACGCAGTCATGTTGTATCTCGGGACAACCAGGGGTACTTTGTGAGAGTTCCAGCGGGCGGAGTTGGAGCCACCTACTCTTGCGTGTGTGCGCAAATTGAGTAAGAACGATGTTGAGATTCTTCTTCAGTCGTACGACGCAGACCCCACAGGAAGTCTTCTTCGAGCGATTTCAATTGCGCTGGAGAGTAATTTTTCAAATTGGCAAAGAGCCGTCGAGCAATTACCTAGTGATGCATACAACATCTCTGCGCTCTTACAAGAAGAGACAGATCATCTCGACTCTTTGGTGAAGCAACTAGTCGAGCATCGAACTTTATAGAAGCGAGAACGAATCGTTTTCTAGGCCCTGAAGTACGTGACGTGTGGCCATCACTTCGAACATTTTGTCGCCGCGATCTGTGCGACCGACAATCTGTGATGCGATGACAGCCATGATGACCCCAGAAATTGCCTCTCGTTTGTAATGGTCACGAATCCAATCATGGTTTATCTCATGACCATACGATTTAAGCCCAGCAATGTACAGATCAACTAGTTCCCATTCATGCGCGCGTCGGTCCTCTGGCAACAAACCAGCACCGATGAAGTACGCAAGATCTGCAACGCCATTTCCGTGGCCAGGCGTTTGCCAATCCACAACAGCACAAGCAACTCCACCTGCTGGCGTCGCAAACAACAAGTTGTCAAGGCGGTAATCACCATGGGTAACGGTGTACGGCTCATCCTTAGCGTTTACATACCGAGTCATCATTGTGCCGAGGGTTTCGATGAATGCGATTCCTTCTTCCCCACATTCACGTCGTATGGCTTCACCGTGCACCGCAAGAAAGCCCGGCTTCACCATGGCATACAGCCCCTCTAATCGGGCAGCATCATCTGCATCCCGCCTTTGCAACCAGTCGATTTTTGACAGTGATGCATCACCCCAGCGTGGGCCGTGCAACTTGCTGAGCTCTGTGACAGAAATACGAGCTTCATCAATACCGCAACCTTGAATCTGATCACCTTGTTCACAGGGAGTCATGTCTTCAAGAACGATGGCGATGTCGCCTGCTCCTTCGTGCCAGTCGGCAAAGTAACAATGTGGTTTACGAACATCAAGAGTGTTTGCAATCTCGTTGTAAAACTTCACTTCACGTTCGTAATTACGAAGCGAAACTCCGGTTGCTCTGCTTGTGGGGTCTGGTGAAGCAAGCTTGACCACTACTGAGGCTGGGACGTTTGCATCGTCAGACTGCAGTGAGTACCGAAGATTCATTCCCACTTGGCCTTCACCGATGCGCTTTGGTTCACTCGCGTCGACAGGCGCGCCAAAAACCTCTTTCCAAAAGTCGGCGTCAATGGTCTGTTCGTTGTATTCCTTGTGTCCCACGACACTTACGGTAGCCCCCAGTACGCCTTCCGATAGCGTTCAACATCATGATTCGTCGCCTTCTCACCCCGCGCTGGATTGTGGTTCACCTCGGCGTTCTTGCACTCATCGCTCTCATGGTGTTTTTGGCCTTTTGGCAACTTTCACGTCTTGATCAAAAAAAGTCCTTCAATGCCGTACTCCTGGCCCACTCCACTGCACCTGTAGCGAACATCAAAGACATTGTCTCTGCCGACGTAGACATCGAGTCCATCGAGTGGCGCCGAGTACAACTCAGCGGTTACTACATGACAGACAAAATTGTCACCGTTATTAATCGTTCACAAAATGGAGCAGCCGGATACGACGTCCTCGTGCCATTTCGCACCACAAACAATGAAACATTCCTTATTAACAAAGGTTTCATGCAGCTATCCATGCCGCTTCCTACTCTGCGAACAACACCGCTTACTGTGCTTGGCTACATACGAGATTCTCAATCACGTGGCACCCTTGGCGCAATAGATTCGGCCGACACCGCCGTGCGCGAATTTCAACGCTTCGACATACCACTCATTGCTAAACGGTTGGGCATAGAAACTCAACCATTGTTTGTTCAAATGCGCGATGAAGCGCCGAGGTCTACTGAAGAGTGGCCTGCTCCCGTGGCGTTACCAGAACTGAATGAAGGCACGCATCTGTCGTACGCTGTGCAATGGTTCTTCTTTGCACTGACTGCCCTCGTTGCCTGGGTAGTAGTTGTACGACGCAAGATGCGAGAAGTTACTGAGACTTCTGCTCCATCGCATACATCCGCCTGAACTGTTCCACTACATCTGGACTCTTGTGGGTTCCGCTCAACGTTCGGTACACCGTGTCCACATTTACTGCTAGTCGACCAAACTCTCCCCATTGAGCAAAACCATTCAGAGCAATATCTCTGGCTGCATCCCACCCATCCATTCCGCCATTGAATCGTTCAGTGGCTTCATCTTGCACGTACGCCAAGTAATCACGGATAGCAGTGACGCCTGCTTTGTCGGTGAGTGGTCCATGGCCAGGAACGATGTGCTCCACATCAGATGAGCAGATGAGATCACACGCTGCGATCCAGTTGTCGAGCGGGCCTGCCCACACGATGGGAGTTCCGCCGATGAACAAAATGTCGCCCGTGTAGACAGTGCGAGCATCGGGCACAAACACCAAAGTGTCGCCCGCGGTGTGCGCGGGGCCGACTTCCACTAATTCAACAACTCGACCACCGACTGTCACTGTGTGTTTGCCCGTAAATGTCTGTGTCGGCAGGGTTGGTTCAATACCCTCAAAATCAAATTCACCAAAAAAGTGCCTGAACAAGTCACCCACATCTCCCGGCGCACTGTTGAGAGCAGCCAACATTGCTGGTGGTACTTCCGTCATCTCGTGTGCCGTTGCAGCAGAAGCGATGATTTCTTTCCCCGCTAACAGCTGATTGCCATAGCAATGATCACCATTTGCATGTGTGTTCACAACTGTGGAGATTGGAGCCTTCTGCGTAGCGTGAGCCATAGTGTCGAGCATTTTCTGAGTGATCTTGAGGTCAAACAAAGTGTCTACTAACAAAGACGCACCGTCTCCCACAATCAGACCAGCATTAGACCAGCCCCATCCGCCGTCGGGCTGTAAGTACGCATGACACCCTTTACTTAGTTCGTGTAGTCCCAATGTGTAACTCATGCCAATTTTCCCCCTAAAGAACGACCGATGCGCGTTGCTTCTATTGTGACAGATGCAGCGGGAGTTTCCGACGAAACCGTTGGCAACCCGGACGCATCTGCAATGGTGACATTGGTAAATCCGCGCAATCCCCCTTCGGCATCTATGGCAAAAGAGCAAGAAGACGAAGCATGCGAGACACACGACAGATGCGTTCTAATCCATTCGTCAAGGTCGTTGTCAGACATGGATACAAGCTCATCTGCTGCAGTTCCGTGGTCATCTATAGAAATCTTGGTGACGACACGACTAACACTGCTTGAGCAACAGACTTGCAACAACTCTTGAACTGATTCGCGCATCGCAACGACATCTGCACTCGTTGACAACATGTTCATGTTGACGGAAATCTCACCATTTCGCATCTGCACTGAACCGCGTGATTCTGGATTCATGAGGGAAACTGTGATCAGTGCATCAGAAGAAATATCACGCGATACCCGTTCGTAGGCCAAAACAATAAAGCGTCCGCCACTACTCGTAGCGCCCTTCAGATGCACTGACGCGTCAAAGACACCATGGTCCTCGTCGACTCTTTCCATCGTGAATGCAACTGTTGGATGGTCTTGCAACCCAACACCAATCTGAGGGTTTATCGCACCCATCCCCGATGACAACAACAACATTGGCGTTGCAATAGCCCCTGCACAGATCACTACATGGTCTGCCGCGATAACGGCGTTTTTAGTATGAACCTCGTGTACCGCGCCAGAATCTCCCGTGAGCAGAACAGCATCTTGCTTCACTATCGAGATACGACCTTCTTCTACCAGATGTTGCACCGCACGCCCCGGATTCCACCGTCCGCCGTTCCACCACAAACGCGAAGGCGCACCGCCAGCATCTACCAACGCGCGAGACATCGAACCCATCTCATCTGCGCGAGCCAACCGTGTGAGTCCCAATACAGATTCGGGAGGTTCGCCCGACAAAATCATTCCGTTGATTGCGCTTCCCCCGCCCAACACATTGGCTTGCGCATAGGGAACCGCAATTCCGCCTTCCACCAATGTGACCATGGCAAAAGGTGGCGTGTTGTACTCATTGATGACGTCCATAAACCGTGGTTCATCATCGTGCATCGATACATTGCCCGATTCAATAAGCACGATCTCACGTGTCGTCGTGGCAGCCAATAGGGCAGCCACTGTGCAACCAGATGTTCCGCCACCAATCACTACAACAGGTCGACGCACTGAGGTCATCCCCCTTGTGTTCGCAGATGAATATCGAATTGTTCAGCTAAGTGCGCCGAGTCATTGAAACGCACTAGTCGCCACTTAGTGCCTTGCACGTGGAGCAATTCTGTGAGTGATGTGTTGTTGCTATGCAATTCAAATTTTCCAGTTTGATGCATGTGCAACGTATTGCGCAGAACAGCGTCAATGACACCGGCATGACACACCACCACTACATTTCCGCCAAGGTTTTCCCGAACCGTATTGCGCAGAGTTTCCATCACGCGTTCGTGAAACATCGATACGGTTTCACCGCCAGGGAACACAACGTCGTGAGGATCTCCGTCCCAGCGTGGCACTCCATACAACGCAACAAAATCCTCGTACGGCATGCCATCGACATCTGGGCCTGGATCGTGCTCTCCCCAACCTGAATCAGTCCGCAACGACAAAGACCCAAGTGCTGGAGCAATCAATTGAGCAGTCTCTACAGCACGTGAGTGTTTGCTGGAATACAAAGCAGTTGCCTGAAAATCACGACCAGCCATGAGACGATCACGTAGTGCCTCTGCCTGACGTCGGCCAGTGTCAGTAAGACCAGTGCAACTACGTGGTCCACCGAAGAATTTTTCAATGGTTGCGCGCGACTCGCCGTGGCGCACGAGCATGAGTCGTGTATTTGACATATTTATGCCAACTTCTCGACGAACGCCTCCAGCTGGCGCAGGTTGCGGCACTCGTACACGCCATCGGTGTGGGTGCCGTACTCCCCGACAATGGAGTCGCCCGTGTTCCAGTACGAACGTGGTTCAGGATTAAGCCAATAAACATGGCGCGCTTTTTGTTGAATCTCTTTAATGACCCATGCCTGCGACGCGTGATAGTTATTGCGTGCGTCACCAAGAAGCAACACGGTTGACTTCGGATTGATTTCTTTTCCGTACCTATCCCAGAAGACCTCAAAGGCGTGGCCGTAATCGGAGTGACCGTCTACCCAGATCACATCGGCTTCCGTATTGATGCGATGAATCGCTTCACTAATGTCTTCAGTCTTTTTGAAATACTCGGTTACTTCGTCAATGCCGTCAATAAATACAAAAGAACGGACCTTTGAGAACTGACCCGAGATTGCGTACACAAGCATCAAGGTGAAGCGAGCAAAGGCAGCAACCGAACCCGAGATGTCTGCAATAACAATCAGTTCAGGCTTTGCCGGACGCGGATATTTAAATTTCGGTTCAGCGGGTACGCCGCCATAGGCAAGGCTGTGTCGCACAGTGTTACGAAAATCGAGTGGACCTTTTCTTCCGTGACGACGCTTGCGCGCCAGTCGTGCTGCAAGCTTGCGCGTAAGAGGTTGTAATGACTTCTTCAAGTTCTGCATTTCATCGCGACTTGCGTGCATGAATTCCACATCTTCAGGAAGCGGTTTCCGCAATGTCTTTGCCATTGCTTCTGCGCCACGGTCAGCCACCAAACGACGACGAATCTCGGCTTCTACTTCTTGTTTGAACTGCTCAATGCGATGGTTGTACTCATCTTTTTCAAGGCGCTCTTCCAAGTTGGTCAGTTCGCCGCCAACTTGTTGCTTGCTTGCTTCCATCAACTTGTCGAGCATTCCGTCAAGATCAAGATTGCGCAGGGTTCGATACAAGTAATAGGTGCCACCGACGGGACGACCTGGTTCCATTCCTGCAAAGCGCTGAACGGCTTGGCGAGCCAATGCACGCATCATGGCTTGGTCGCCATTCATTAACGCATTCATCAGAATGTTCATTAATTCTTCGGGTGTGAGCGAATCCATACCGCCTGCGCCGCCATTGCCTTCGCCCTGCATCTGTTGGTCTTGCATTTGTTGCAAGAAGTCCTCGATGCTGCCTTCTCCGTCGGAGATGGAATACTCAGGGCCTCGAAGGCTGAAGTACACCTCGAAGACGGTCTCGAAGGAACGCCAGTGTGCGTTGTTCTTCACCAATGTCGCACCAAGTGCATACTTAAAGGCTTCACGGTCCTCTAATGGGATGTGCGAAATTGCATGCATCGCATCGAGGTTTTCGGTGAGGCTCACGGGAAGACCCGCGTTTCTCAACTCAGTAATGAATCCGGCGAGAAGCTCCAGCATTGGTCAGCGCAGATCGTTTCAGTCGTCGGACAGCTCTTTGGCTGCTTTGGCGATGTCTGACTGGTACTTCAAGAGAACGTGCAATGTTTCTTTTGCTTGCTCAGCGCTGATGGAGTCGACACCAAGAAGGACAAGAGTGCGTGCCCAGTCAAGTGTCTCACTGACTGAAGGTGACTTCTTCAGGTCGAGCTGGCGAATGCTGCGAACGATTCTTGCAATTTGATCTGCGAGCATCTCGGTGACGCCAGGAACCTTTGTAAGAACGATCTCCTTCTCGCGATCCATTTGCGGATAATCAACATGCAAGAACAAGCAACGACGCTTCAACGCTTCCGACAATTCACGTGTGTTGTTAGAGGTCAGGAACACAAGAGGAATCTGCGTCGCTTCAATTGTTCCAAGTTCAGGAATAGAGACTTGATATTCGGAGAGAATTTCAAGAAGAAGTGCCTCGGTCTCCACCTCAACGCGGTCAACTTCGTCGATAAGAAGTACAACGGGTTCTTTCGATGTGATTGCTTCCAACAATGGACGGGTCAATAAGAACTCAGATCCGAAAATATCGTCGTGGATGTCATCCCAAGATTCTGAACCACGATCCGCCTGGATACGAAGAAGTTGCTTCTTGTAGTTCCATTCATAGAGCGCCTTTGATTCATCGAGACCTTCGTAGCACTGCAAACGAATGAGCCTTGCCCCGGTCATTTCAGCGATGCTCTTAGCCAGCTGGGTCTTACCCGTTCCGGCAGGACCTTCGACTAAAACTGGTTTTCCAAGGCGGTCGGCAAGGAAAGCCACGCCCGCAATGCCCTCGTCGGCCAGATAATTGACTGCCTTAAGGCCGTCGCGGACAGATTGCACTGATTCGAAGCGGTGAGTCATAAGACCTACCAACCTAGTGGGGCTCCCCCTCCTAGCGAGTATTGGGATTCAAACACCCCGAACATCAGACCTTCCGAGGTATAAACGCCTAACCTTCATTCTCATGTTCAAAGACACAGTTGTCGTCGCAATTGGCACAGCTATGTCTCGACTCACGGGGCTTCTTCGCGTCATTGTGTTCGGGGTCATCATTGGCCAAACGGCACTTGCAGATGCCTTCGATGGCGCTAATAACTCGCCAAACTCCATCTATGAGTTGCTTGTTGGTGGATTACTAGCGGCCAGCCTCGTGCCGTTGTTCACACGCTTCGCAGAGGACAAAGATGACGAAGCAACAGAAGCAGTAATTTCTACATCCCTTATTGTCCTCGCCCTAGCCACAGTTCTTGCCATCTTGGCTGCGCCCCTCATCTTTCGCCTCTTCTCGCTTCAACCTAGTTACTTAGTAGATCCAGATGAGTTCCGTCGTGCGGGCACTGCAATGTCACGAATCTTCTTGGTGCAAATTTTCTTTTATGGCTTAACCGCAATTGGTTCTGCGCTCCTGAACTCACGTCGACGTTTTTTTGCTGCAGCATGGGCTCCGGTGCTTTCAAATGTCGTCACCATCACACTCTTGGTGCTGATTCCTTTCACACGTGATGGAACACCTCGCCTGAAAGATGTACTACGCGATCCGTCATTCTTCTGGCTGTTCACCATGTCGGCAACCGGCGGCATTATTGCCATGGGTCTCGTACTCATACCTGCAATCAAGAAAGCAGGAATCCCCTTCAGATTCCGTCCAGACTTTTCACACCCAGCCGTGCGAACAATGGTCAAGTTGTCATCGTGGACATTCGGCTATGTGGTGACAAATCAAATCTCACTTGTATTCATCAAGAACCTTGCAGAACCAGGCAGCGGTAACCAAGATGCATACAGCAAAGCATTTACCTTCTTCATGCTTCCGCATGGATTGCTGGCAATTTCTATCGCCACCACCTTTGTTCCCGAACTAGTTCGTCGTGTACGTGCCGGAGACAAATCTGGTTTCGCCGATTGGACAACGTCTGGTGTTCGTTGGATTACAATCCTCACAGTTCCTTCATCTATTGCAATTGTGATTTTGGCTAATCCAATCATCAGCGCTTTACTTGAGCATGGACATTTTGATTCCAACGCCGCTCACAACACAGCGCGCGCTTTGGCAGGCTTTGCGGTCGGTCTCTCCGGATTTTCGTTGTTCATTTTTTGCCTTCGAGGCTTCTATGCCCACGGTGATACACGAACGCCGTTTTACATCAATGTTTTTCAAAACGTACTCAATGTCGTTCTCGCCATCATGCTCGTTGAGCGCCACGGAGTTCTAGGCCTCGGTCTTGCATTCGGAATCGCCTACATGATCGCCTCTGTTGTGGTTCTGTGGCTGCTCCATGTCAAGTACAACGCCATACATTGGCTGAGCGCAATCTCAGTGATAGGGCGAACCATCGTTGCTTCCATCGTCATGGGAGTCGGCGTGTGGATTCTTGAGTATGTATTACGACCAGCTTCTGCCATGTCTCAGATGGCCGAACTGTTCCTGTGCATCACGGGAGGCATTTTGCTCTACGTGATGAGCCTCTATGCACTACGTGTTCCCGAGATTCGCAACTTGTCTAGTTTGTTGCCAAGGCGCAACACAGACATTGAAACAACTCTTTAATTTTGCTTCAACACTACGAGGTCATCGCGGTGCACCACTTCTACTACCGCTAGGTCAGTAAGGTCGGCAGTTCTTTTCCCGCGTGTTTGTTGCACCGTCTGAGCTGACATAGCAACGATTCCACGCGAGATGATGTCTGCAGAACCTTCTACAGAAATCTCGACTACCGCCCCCACATCGAAAGAGCCCTCTACTTGAACCACCCCTGCAGGCAACAACGATGTACCGCGTTCAACAAGCGCATCGCGTGCACCCGCATCAACAACAATTCGTCCTTCAACTTCTGCTGCAAAAGCAATCCAAAGCTTGCGCGCTGACAGGTTGCGATTGTGAGGCAGAAAACGAGTGCCAAGCGATTCCCCGGCAAGTGCAGATTGCACAGCCGTGCTGTTTGTTGCTGACGCAATAACCGCAGTGACACCCGACCACGAAGCAATCTGAGCCGCTGCCAGTTTCGAAGCCATTCCACCACTGCCACGATCAGAACCTGCGCCGGACGCAGCAACAGAAAGTAATGGGTCATCAGCCGGGACAACTGAGATAACAGTTGCGGAAGCATCAGTACGAGGGTCGGCTGTATATAGACCTTCCGTATCGGTCAGTAATATCAACATGTCTGCACCAACCAAGTGAGCCAACAGTGCAGCCAAGTGATCGTTGTCGCCGTATCGGATTTCGTTATTTGCAATGGCGTCGTTTTCATTGACAATAGGTATGCAACCGAACTCGAGCAAACGATTCAGAGTGTCACGTGCGTGCAAGTACTGCTGACGATCGACAAAGTCATGTGGAACGAGCAACACTTGGGCCGCTACACATTTATGTTCGGCCAATGCCGCGTGATACGCAGCCATCAATTGGGGCTGACCCACAGCAGACAGTGCCTGCAAGGACAACACATCGGATGGCCTGATTTCTAAACCAAGACCAGCGACTCCAGATGCAACAGCGCCAGAAGTAACGAGCAAAACCTCATGACCCGCAGATCGTGCATTCGCCAATTGTGCAGAGACCGACTTGATGACATCGATACGAATACGGCCGTTGTCATCCGTTAGGGATGAAGTACCGATTTTGACAACGACGCGCATGACTACAGACTTACACTTCTGGAACGAATTCAAAACTGAATTGCGAAATCCAGACAATGTCCCCTTCGCGAACGCCTGCTCGATTCAGAATCTTTGGTACCCCGAGCTTGCCGAGACGCTCATCGATGTAGTTCATTGCCTCGGGTGTGGTGATGTCGTTCAGGGCCACAACGCGCTCTACATCGCGACCATGAACGCGGTACTCATTGTCTGCCAACTGCTCTACCCACGCATGGTCGGGGTCTGGCCGAAGAATAATGGTGGCTTCATTAATGGGTTCGCCATGGCGAGCCTCTGATACCAATTGCGCCAATGCATTGGTGACCGCTCGCACATTCTGAGTAGTAATAGAGGACATGCTCATGTGAGGCCACTCTTCAACCACACTTGCTTCAATCGAGTCCGTTTTTGTTCCGACGATAAGCGAAGGACGCTCAAGCATCTCGGGTCGGTAGTTGCCTACTTCATGTTGTAAAACGCGCAGCTGTTCTTGTGGGTCAATTCCATCCAAAGCAACCAAGTCGATGAGGTAACACAGCACTCGTGCGCGTTCAATGTGCCGCAAGAATTGCTGGCCCAGACCACGGCCTTCACTAGCGCCTTCAATAAGACCAGGAATGTCTGCCATCACGAACTCTGTGTGATCATCAATGCGCACAACACCAAGGTGTGGCTCAAGTGTGGTGAACGGATAATTCGCGATCTTTGGCTTTGCAGCAGACACTGTGCTGATGAATGTACTTTTGCCTGCGTTCGGGAAACCAACGAGCGCAACGTCGGCCATCAACTTGAGTTCAAGTGTGAGCCAGCGTTCATTTCCTTCTTCACCTTGTTCGGCAAATGTCGGAGCGCGGCGTTTGTTATTCAAAAACTTTGCATTGCCGCGACCACCGCGGCCACCGGGAGCCGCGAGCCATTTGTCGCCGTGCTGAACAAGGTCGGCCAAGATTTCACCGGTGTACATGTCGCGCGCAACGGTGCCCTCCGGAACGTGGACAATGAGGTCTTCGCCGCGTCTTCCGTGGAGGTCTTTGCCTTTACCGTGCACTCCGTTACTTCCGCGTCGGTGCGGGTGGTCACGAAATGCCAACAGCGAAGCAACGTTACGGTCGGCCAATAGCCATACATCGCCACCCTTGCCTCCGTCGCCACCGTTTGGGCCACCCATAGACTCAGGGCCTTCACGTCGGAAACTGACGCATCCAGCGCCGCCGTCTCCGCCCCGCACATTTAGTTGGGCTTCATCGACAAACACGCTCATAAGAACCTTCAGGCTACAAGCGCGCGATACTCCAACTCGGCGACACACCACTCACCTATCGTGGTTATGTGACCAATGAGCCAGATCTGACCCGCGACCAACAATGGGTATCCACCATGGCTGGTTTTGAGCAATCCTCTATCACTCTCGCCCACGCTGATTCTTGGGCCGGAATCGGTACTAAAGACATTGTCGACCGCGGCGCCAGAGAAGCTCTGCTCGACGCAGCAATGGCACCATTAGCAACACTCTCTGCAGGCCCCGGAATTCGCGCCATTGCAGAGGAACCAGATCCATTGCGAACTTGTTTCGAAAGAGACCGAGATCGCATCTTGCATGCTTCGTCATTTCGTCGTCTCGCTGGAAAAACACAAGTGTTTGTCTTCCCCGACGATCACCAACGCACGCGACTCACTCACGCTCTCGAAGTTGCACAAGTTGCTGTTTCAGTTGCGCGAGTTCTTCGTCTCAATGTTTCTCTCACCGAGGCCATCGCTCTCGGACACGATTGTGGTCATGGACCTGGTGGTCACGCGAGCGAAGATGCACTCTCTCCCTACGTAGATGGTGGCTACGACCATGCTGTCTGGGGAGCAGACGTCGCATTGTTGCCTCTCAATTTATGTATAGAAACTCTTGATGGCATTCGCAATCACAGTTGGTCGCGGCCGGCGCCCCAAACTCCCGAAGGTGAAATCGTCAGTTGGGCAGATCGCATTGCGTATGTCTGCCACGACTTTGAAGATGCAGTCGATGCCGGAATCGTCTCACCAACAGAACTGCCAACATTGGTCAGCACTCGGTGCGGCACCAGGCGGCGTGAACAACTCAATGCCTTCATCAACGGAATGATTCTTGCCACTGCTCACACCGGCCGAATTGGCATGGTGCCCGATACAGCCGAAGCACTTGCACTTTTTCGGCAATTCAATTACGAGCGCATTTACCATCGTGACGAGTCACGTGCGCAGGCACAAAGCGTCATCGACATGTTGCGTGCACTTGTCGACCACTACATACAACATCCACACTTGCTTCCCTCGTACGAAGACATGCCGTGCGACCCTCATAGCGCAACCGCAACACATGAAGCAGTCGCATATGTCGGCGGCATGACCGACCGATTTGCTTGCCGTCAGGCAGTCACGCTTCTCGATTACCCACGTCATCGGTTACCACGCGGGATCGACACGCTCTTGGGCGGCGAATAACGACGCATATGCAGAAGGCGCACCAGTTAGTGCGCCTTCAGCTAAAAAAATGATGATCAGTCTTATTCGACTGGCAACACATCGACAATCTTGCGGCCTTTACGCTCGCCAAACTTCACGCTTCCGTCCACCATGGCGAACAAGGTGTCGTCTTTGCCGATACCTACGTTCTTTCCAGGATGCGTACGTGTTCCACGCTGGCGGATGAGAATTGTGCCTGCTGTGATGACTGTGCCGTCAAAAACCTTGACGCCGAGTCGTTGTGCATTTGAATCGCGGCCGTTCCTTGTGGAGCCGCCGCCCTTTGTCTTTGACATGGTGTGTCAGCCTTTCGCGATGGAGAGAATTTCAACAACTGAGTACTGCTGGCGGTGACCAAAGCGCTTGCGCTGGTTGGTACGGCGCTTGTAAGTAAAGCCGTCGATTTTTGGACCCTTGGCAGAACCAATGACGCGACCCTTAACGGTTGCGCCCTTCAATTGTGCGGGTGTGGAGAGGACGGTGGTGCCGTCGACGAGTAGCACTGGGGTGAGAGACACCTCGGTACCATCTTCGACGCCTAAGAGCTCAAGCTGGACCGTTTGGCCCTGCGCGACTTTTTCTTGTTTGCCACCTGAGGCGATCACTGCGTACATAGCGGGTTAAACCTATCTGCGGGAATGGGCTGCGACAATCGCCGAAGCCAAGGAATTACGGGGATTTCTAAATTTCTGTCAGTCAAGGAGGCCAAAATCAACCTTGACTCCCCGTCCGGCACATTCTGGGCACTCCCCAGTAAAGGCGGTGAGAAGACCCTCACCGATGCGCTTACGGGTCATTTCAACAAGGCCAAGCTCGGAGATGTCGAAGACCTGTGTGCGGGTCTTGTCACGCGAGAGTGCCTGGCGGAATGAGTCGATCACCTTGCGGCGATTGTCTTTGATTTCCATGTCGATGAAGTCGATAACGATAATGCCGCCAATGTCGCGGAGACGAAGCTGATGTGCCACCTCTTGAGCTGCCTCAAGGTTGTTCTGGAATACGGTTTGTTCAAGATTGGACGTACCGACATTCTTTCCCGTGTTGACGTCGATAACCGTAAGAGCTTCGGTGTGCTCAATGATGAGCGACCCGCCTGATGGCAGCCACACTTTGCGATCTAGTGCTTTGTGCAACTGTTCGTGCACATGCTGAGTCTCAAACAATGAGAGTGGCTCTGCATCACGATCGAAGTATTCGACACGGTCTGCCAACTCTGGATTGAAATCGGCAACATAACTACGCACTTCTTCAAACAGTTCGAGGTCGTCAATAATGACGCCACGATATTCCGCGTTGAACTCTTCACGAATTGTACGAACTGCAAGTTCTGGTTCGCGATACAGAAGTTTTGGACTTGTTGCACCCTTGGCTGCTTCTTCAATTTTTGCCCATTCGTCGAGCAAACGAGTCATGTCGGCGGTCAGTTCATGCTCTGTTGCGTGTTCTGCTGCGGTACGCACGATGACTCCGTGATGCGCTGGCTTCACGCGATCAAGAATGTGACGCAGACGACGACGTTCAGAATCCTCGAGACGCTTTGAAATTCCGTATGTCTTTGAGTTCGGAATGAGAACAACGAATCGACCAGGAAGCGATACTTCTTGTGTGAGTCGTGCCCCCTTTGCGCCGATGGGATTCTTTGTGACTTGACACAGAATCATTTGACGAGAACGAAGAATGTGCTCGATACGAGCAGTGTCTTTCGTTTCAACCTCATCACCGTCGAACTGCACGTCTCCGCGATACAACACAGCATTTTTGGGCGTAGAGATATCAACAAACGCTGCCTCCATACCTGGAAGAACGTTTTGCACTTGGCCGATGTAAATGTTGCCGTGAATCTGCCCAACATCGTCTGCCGGACGACTGACGTAATGCTCAATCAGGCTTCGGCCTTCCATGACAGCTGCTTGAGTGACTCCGTCACGCACTTGAACACACATGAGGTACCGACCAACGGGTCGACCATTTCGCTCACGCCCGCGACGACGCTCGATGATCTCTGCGTCTAATTCGGCTGCATCACGCATTGGACCCTTATCGCGACCACCTGACGGCTTGCCGCGACCTCCACGGCGACGCTTCTTTTTTGCACCGCCACCGTTTGATTCAGACCTAGCTTCAACAGGTGCCACGGGTGCAGGACGGGTATCGCCCACCTGTGGCTTACGCGGTGGGCCAGACGGCGCTACCGCTGCCCGAGGGGGCTGGGGGGTACGTTCGCCTGATTCCGACGAAAGAGTGCTCTCGCCCCCCGTGGAAGGCTTTTTGCGATTCTTCCCGCCACGCGAACCACGTCGACGCTTCTTTGGACCAGAGTGGCCATCGGCTGCGCCAGAACTTGGTGCGTTTGTGTTTTCGGATGCCGTTTCGTCGGCAAAACCGTTACTGTCCATGGAAATTCCCTTCTCACGTCGCACCCGCGGGCGCGCCATGCGGGCCATATTGCAGCCACAAAACTGGCGCAACAGACCCTTTCGGCCTAAGGGAACAGGATACCCCTGATGACTACCGGAAACGGCGCATATGGACACTCTGGACGAGGCCAATCATGAGCGCAAAGGCCACCGTGTGGGACCCTCCATATGAAACGAACGGCAGCGGAACCCCTGAAACTGGGGTGATACCCATGGTCATTCCTATGTTTTGGAACGCCTGCCACAGAATCATGGTGAAGACCCCGGAACACAGCAGGGTGCCAAGGCGATCGTCAGCCATAATTGCAATTCTCATAATGCGCCACAGCACCGTGGCAAAAAGACCCAGCACGATTCCACAACCCAGCATTCCGAACTGCTCCCCGATCGCGGAAAACACAAAGTCAGTGGACTGGACCGGAATAAACGTGCCATTGGTTAACGGCCCCTGCAGGTAACCCTTGCCAAAGAATCCTCCTGTTGCTACTGCGCGTTTGGCGAACTTCACCTGGGTGATCAGGTTTTGCAAACTTGCCGAGTCAGAGTTCTGGTTGAGAAAGCCCGTGATGCGGCGCAACTGATATGACCGAACGAATCCCGACACCACACCAGCAAAGACTGAAAAAATGGCCAGCGATGTGATGAGTGCAATGTATTTAATGCGGGCTCCTGCCACGAGCAGAATACCCATCACCATTGCCACCAATACCGAAGCAGAACCAAGGTCGGGCTCAATCGCTACAAGAAAAAATGGAACGCCAACAATAAACAAAGACTGAATAAATCGTTCATACGGAACAGTGTCTACGTCGTCGTCGGCCAAGAATCCACATAAGAACAGCAACGTCGACACTTTTGCTATTTCCGATGGTTGAACTGCAATTGGGCCAATATCAAAAGAGAGTCGTGCTCCGCCTCTCACTGCCCCTGTCACTAATACGAGAACAAGGAGCAAGATAGTAACGGCATAGAAAAGTTCCGCACTGCCGCGCAATTGCACATAATCCATCCACATCACGACTGCCATTGCAACAATCGCAATGATGACGAAAATCATTTGGCGTTGCACAAACTGAAATGGATCGGCTCCCCTGTTCAACAAACGCGGACGAGTTGCCGAATACACGATGAACAACCCGATCACGGTCAATGCCCCAACCGCAGACATAAGAATCCAGTCGATACTGCGCGTGGGGTCGGCAAATCCACGTTTGATGTTTCCTAAACCGGAGTCTGGTCTACGAGTAAACATGGGACGCATCAGTCACGCACCGAAGATCCGACCCCAACGAGACACAACGGGTTTGGCAACATCTGTGGTGCCGCCACTGCATAGCTCGCAGTGTCTAACGGGTCTGCAGGTACTGCAGGGTCCACTCGCACTTTCCCTGCAAGAGCTGTGAACACACACTTCACCACTGGCGCAGCCGCACGCGATCCGTAACCACTTTTCTCTAAGTATGCAACTGCCGTATACGGCTGAGCGGGGTCTTTACTGAAAGCGCCAAACACCGAAGAGTCATTCCAAGGCAAGTTGCCCGCACCTTGAGCGGTACCTGTCTTTCCTGCAATCGGCAGAGCACGCTTTGGATAGGACCGAAAAAGTTTCTCGCCCGTGGTGGCGTGATAAAAATCGGACGTAATGCCAGGCCCGTTGATGACTCGTGTTAATCCACCAACAATTGCCCCACGAATTTCTTCGCGCATTCCAACATCGTTCAATAGTTGTGGATCAATGAAATTCTGAACAATGGTTCCTGCCGTTAGATCAACTCGGCCGGATTTGCCATTCGGAGTTCCCGGAGCCCAAATCGCACGTACAACGCGCGGGCGCAACACTTGACCACCATTGCCTAATGCGCCATAGGCCACTGCTAACTGAATTGGAGTCGCAGATAAAAGTCCTTGACCAATTGAAAACTGTAAGTTGTCGCCCACGTAGTAGCCCCTGCCTTCTTCTTTGGCAATGGCACCATCAGCTGCGAGGCGCTTCTTCAGAGCAAGGCTCGGAACGGTACCGATGTACTCGTAGGGCAAGTCAATCTCTGTTGGCGAACCGAACCCAAACAAACGCACTTGTTCCTCAAGCACTGGACGATTTCCGGTTTGAGTGAAAATCTCTTCACCAATCTTGTAGAAAAATACGTCTGACGAGACTGCTAGGGCTGTTTCTATGTCGACCCGACCGTATTTGCACGGCGCACCGTTACCGCAGTTCGCGTTCTTGAAAACACACTTCACATTCAACTGACAACGTTCTTCGGGAATGCTTTGCAATTTATAAGTGCCCTGATCTCGCAATGTGTAGTCAAGACCACCCGCAAGTTGTCCAGTATTCAAAGCCGCAAAAGCCACAAAAGGTTTGATCGACGAACCCAAGTTGTATCGCCCTGAAATTGCTCGGTTGACCAAAATCGACAAGTCAGGATCTTCTGTCGTTGGAAACAACTCACCGAATTTCTCAGATGAAATGCCGGCATTGAACCAACGGTTATCAAAGTTTGGAAAACTAGCCATTGCTACCACTTCACCTGTGGCATGGTTCAGAACAACACTTGAACCTGCAGGAGCCTTGTAATACGTAATCTCTGGATACGCAGGATCTGGCTCGCCATTCAACAAGACCGTGGGGGCCTCTGTTCGTCGACGCACCATAATTTCATTCTGTAGTGCTCTTTCGGTGAACTGTTGAATATCTAAATCGATAGTGAGCTGAATGTCATTGCCTGGTACCGGTTCTTTGCGATCTAGTTGTCGCAAAAAACGACCTCGAGAATCCACTTCATACTTCACATAACCAGGAGTTCCTCGAAGTACGGATTCATATGTCTGCTCAACACCAAACTGGCCAACACGCGCGTCTGGGTCATAGCCAAGATTTTTGTAGTAATTCGTCTCGGATTCGCGAATTGCCCCAAGGAACCCGATGACGTGGCTTGCCATCGGCGAATACGGGTATTCACGACGCCAATCTTCACGAATATCTATGCCGGGATAATCCTCGGAGCGCTCCCGCAGATACACGGCCAGTTCCTCAGAAACATCTTCCTTCAGAGGTAAGGGCTGCAACTGGTCGTAGCGCTTCGATGTAAATCTGTCCTCAAGCTGCTTGAACGACATACCCAATGCGCCAGACAATCTGTCCCACATTTGTGCTCGAGACAAATCTTTAGCAATGACACCTCTGTCCATGGTGATAGTGAGCAATCGTTCATTACTCGCAACAACGCGACCCTTTAAATCAAATATTCGTCCACGCTCGGGAGTGAGTTTGATAGTACGAGTTCGCACTTCTTGCACGCGCACTTCCAAACCTGGCGCATCAACAGCTTGCAAGAACCACAAACGCACGCTTAACAACGATGAAAGAACAAGTGCAACAGAACCCAAAATCTTGAGTCGTGAGACAGTAGAGATACCTGCCACTAGCGAGCCGCCGAAGGTTCTCGAAGGGCCCAGCGACACACAAACTCAACGGGCCAACTGAAGACAGCATTGAACAAAGCAACAACTAGAGCCACTGTCAACACGTTCAATGTGAGCACATTTTCTGTGCCTGTGATTGTGAAACCGATCGGCAACAGAATCATTCCCACCGCACTCACGATGGAAGCAGTCAACATGCGTGACCACCAAGTGGATTCATGCACAAAAGAGTGTGCAAACCCAGCGAGATACCCAACGATGGCAAACACTGCTGCACACAATCCCAATGGCGTTGCCAGCACCATGTCATAGAGAAGGCCGACAATGAAACCAGCAATAGCGCCGGTCTGTGAACCCGTCGCCAAGCCCGAGGACGCTGCTAACAGCAACATCACCTGCAGACAGACTCCGAATGGGCGCATTTCGTTGAACAGTGTTGTTTGCAACGATAAAAACATCAAGCCCACTAGAACCAAACGGGTATAGCGATTCTCAATAATGAAAATGAGTTGATTCATCATGGCTGCACTGGCCGTTCAGTACTTGGTTGATACAACAACACGCGAACAAAGTTCAGATAATCGAAATCTGCTGCGAGTTCAACTTCTAACAGAGGTCCCAATGTTCCGGTTCTCTTGATGACGCGACTAATTGTTCCGATCACAACATCGGGTGGCGCAAGCGAGGTAGCACCGCCAGCAGAAATCACGGGAGAGCCAACCTTTACATCACCGAAACGCACTTGATTTTCCACGAATCGAACAACAGGAGCCTTCGAGAGTCCGCGCCCTTCAAGTGCCCCCGTCTCTTTTAGGGGCAAATCAATTCCCGCAGGCACCGTGATGGGTGACTTCGTTGATTGTCCAGGTTTGTTCGGACCGACTGAACCAGGTGGTGAAGTAACACCTGTCGGAGAAACAGTTGTAACTGTTGGCGCGATAGTTGCGCCAGGCGTGAAACCTGGAATCCCAGTCGTGGTTGTCACTTTGATCGTTGTGGTTGTTGTACTCGTTGATGTTGTACTACTACTGTCGGACGTCCCTTCACCCACGACTGTCGTCGTAGTTGTTGGGGGCGCATTCACTACTTTGACTGCCAGTGAATAACCAGGGTCTGTCATCAACATGACAACCGAACGTTTCTTGTACACGTCGGTGACTTTTCCGATCATGCCGGCTGCGTTCAGCACTGGCATGCCCACCTTTATTCCACATTCGGTGCCACGGTTGATTTCTACCGTTTGGGAATAGTTGGAAGGTGATGACCCGACAACTTGAGCGGTGCACGAAGAAATACCAGCAAGAGTTGGCAAACCATTGAGTGCCAATAACTCTTGCGCTTCACGAACACTTGCAATTGCGGAAATTGTTGCACCCTCGTTGTACGCCACCAAGTCCTTCAAACGGCGATTCTCATCTACAACAGAGTTGTAGTGAGTAATGCCATGCCACGTATTTTGAATGGGCCGAGTAAGAACTCGTGAAGCGCTTTCAATCGGACGAAACACAACACCAAAACTTGAACGGGCAAAGTTGACGATGGAACTTCCACGTAAATCCATCGTGATGAGAATCACTGAGGTGAGCGACAACAGCAGGATCGCCCGGCGTCGCGTGAACGAATAACCCGCCACGGAAATACTTCTACTGTTGGTCGAGCCCTGGAGAGGACATCATTCCGCGCATTGCCTCAATGTTTTCGAGCGCAAGACCCGAACCTATGGCAACCGCGTACAACGGGTCTGGAGCTATGTAACAAGGCATGCCTGTTTCGTGAGTGACTCGTTGAGTAATTCCAGCCAACAGTGCGCCACCGCCAGACAAATAGATACCGCGATCCATAATGTCGGCAGCCAGCTCTGGAGGCGTTCTATCGAGAGTTGACTTCACAGCATCAATAATGGCAGTAACTGGCTCTGCAATGGCGTCGCGTATCTGTGCAGATGTGATTTCTACCGTGCGAGGCAAGCCTGACACTGTGTCTCGACCGCCAACATCTGCTGTGAGTTCTTGGGCCAATGGCCATGCCGATGCCATCTGAATCTTGATTTCTTCTGCCGTATTGATTCCAATATCGAGACTGAAAGCAGTACGCACATACGCAACGATTGCCTCGTCTAACTCATCACCTGCAACGCGAACACTCTGCGCAACCACAATGCCACCTAATGAAATAACTGCAACTTCAGTAGTGCCGCCACCGATGTCAACAATCATGTTGCCGCTTGGTTCGTGCACAGGCAGGCCAGCGCCGATAGCAGCGGCCATTGGCTCTTCAATAATGTGCACCGGGCGACGCGCGCCAGCATATTCAGCGGCATCCTGCACAGCACGTTGCTCAACACCAGTAATGCCAGACGGAACACAGATAACCATGCGTGGCTTGCTCCACCGAGAGGTGGAAATTCGCTGAATGAAATAGCGCAACATTTTTTCGCACACGTCAAAGTCTGCGATGACTCCATCTTTCAGGGGACGGATCGCCTCAATATGCTTTGGCGTGCGACCCAACATGCGCTTCGCTTCCCAACCCACAGCAACTGGTCGACCATCGCGCATGTCAATTGCCACCACCGATGGCTCATTAAGAACAATGCCTTGACCGCGCACATAGACCAAGGTGTTTGCTGTACCAAGGTCAATGGCGATGTCGCGACCGATGTTCAATGGATTATTGCGACTCATAGAAGAAACTCCTGCGGCAAGACGGAAACCATCGTGCCTGCGAGAATGCTAACGACCCACGCCCTAGAGGGCGGGGAAGAAGATTCCTAGTTCGCGGGCAGCAGATTCAGCCGAGTCACTGCCATGGACAAGATTCTCTGTGAACAAGGTGCCGTAGTCACCACGAATAGTGCCAGGAGCTGCAGTGCGTGGATTGGTGGCGCCCATCATTGCGCGCACGATCTCCCATGTATCTTCTGGACCCTCAACAGCCATGGCCACCACTGGACCACGAGCCATGAAGGTGACGAGATCCGAATAGAAACCCTTGCCCACATGCTCTTCATAGTGACGAGCAAGGACGTCGGCGTCGAGTGTGCGCAGTTCCATTGCAGCGACACGCAAGCCTTTGGATTCGAAACGAGAAGTGATGGCGCCAATCAGGCCGCGTTCCACGGCATCGGGCTTCAAAAGGACGAGGGTGCGGTTTGACATGGTTGACAGGCTACGCCGTTCCCCTTCAGAATGCCCAAGACCCCTATGGAATCAGGGTAAAACCCGTCGAAGATGGGTCCGTGCAGCCCCCACGACGTACAAAGACCCAGCAACAAGGACCGCGTCATCACTTCCAGCATCGGCCAAGGCCATGTCACAGGCGCGTTCTACAGAATCGGCCGATGAGACATTCGTACAGCCCATCTGTTCGGCCACAGTTGCAATCTCTCTGCCCTGACGCGCTCTAGGCGAAGGCGCAGTGCAACAAATGACGACGTCGAACTCATCCACTTTCAACGCAGACAAAGTGTCGGCGATATCCCTGCCGCCCAAAGCACCAACAATCAAGATGCGTCGTCCGTGTGGATCGAAATCGTCAAAGAAAACACTGGCGCACACATCTGCGCCTGCCGGGTTGTGCGCACCATCCAAAATGACCAATGGCTGATGACCGACAACTTCGAATCGACCAGGCATGACGACATTGGCAAACCCCTCTGTTACAACTTCGTGGGAAAGTGCCGTGCCAAAAAACGCCTCGACTGCAGCAACTGCAACAGCAGCGTTATCGCCTTGATGCCATCCGTGCAGCGGTAGGAAAAGATCGAGATAGTCCCCGCGTTGAGTACGAATGTGTAACGCACGACCACCTAGTGCCAAGTGATTGTCTACGACTTCGAATTGTTCGTTCACAAAGAGCATTTCGTCGTGGGGTTCGGCACGAAAGATGGGCCACAAATCTTCATTGCTTTCACCGATGATTGCGACGGACCCTTGCTTAATAATGCCGGCCTTCTCAGTTGCTATATGAGCAAGCGTTGGTCCAGCGAATTCCATATGGTCAAGTGCGATGTTGGTAATAACCGAAACGTCTGGTTGCACGACATTGGTTGCATCCCAACGGCCCAACATTCCCACTTCGACTACCGCCACATCAACGGCTGCATCGGAGAACCAGCGAAACGCAGCAGCAGTCATGATTTCGAAATAGGAAGGCCTGATAGCGGCAATACCTTCGGCGTTAGCAATGGCAGCGACAGAGTCAGCAAAATCGTGCTCCCCAATCATCTCGCCATCTACTTGTATGCGTTCACGAACATCTTCCAAGTGAGGACTCGAATATGTGCCCACCTTGACGCCATGCGCCATGAGCAACTTTGTGATGATCTGAGAAGTAGAGCCTTTGCCATTTGTTCCCGTGACGTGAATAACTCGAAAATCATTTTGTGGACTGCCGAGAACGGACAAAAGCAACTCAATGTTGTCAATAGACGGAGATGTTATGCGTCCGGTTTTTTCATACGAGGCGTGCTCGTCTAGATAAACGAGCGCTGCTGAATAGTCCACTGCTCTACGAAGCGGCGCGACGCTGACGCGGTGCCCGTGCGGTGGCCTTAGAGACCATCTCTGGCATCGTGTGATTCGTTACACACTCAGCGTTGACAATCACTTGGGCGACATCGGTGCGACCAGGCACTTCGTACATGACATCAAGCAATGTTTCTTCGAGAATGGCACGCAGACCGCGTGCACCTGTGCCGCGAGTCAAGGCGAGATCTGAAATTGCATCGAGTGCTTCGGGTGTAATCACCAGTTCAACATCGTCAAATTCGAAAATCTTGGTGTATTGCTTCACGAGAGCATTCTTTGGCTCAGTAAGAATCTGCATAAGCGCAGACTTGTCAAGAGCATGCACCGCGCCCACCATTGGCAAGCGTCCGATGAATTCTGGAATCATTCCGAACTTCAAAAGATCTTCAGGAAGGACTTGGGAGAAAAGGTCGCCCGCATCTTTGTCTGCTTTGGAAGCGACAGTTGCGTTGAAACCCATGCCCTTGTGTCCGATGCGCTGCTCAATGATTTTTTCAAGACCAGAAAAAGCACCACCACAAATGAAGAGAACATTCGTTGTGTCGATCTGAATGAACTCTTGATGTGGGTGCTTGCGGCCACCTTGTGGCGGAACCGATGCAACTGTGCCTTCAAGAATCTTCAACAGAGCCTGTTGTACGCCTTCACCAGAGACATCGCGAGTGATGCTTGGGTTTTCTGCTTTACGAGACACTTTGTCGATCTCGTCGATGTACACAATTCCTTGTTCGGCTTTCTTCACATCGAAATCTGCTGCTTGCAAGAGCTTCAGCAAAATGTTTTCGACGTCTTCACCGACGTAGCCAGCCTCGGTGAGAGCAGTGGCGTCGGCGACAGCGAACGGAACGTTCAACATGCGAGCAAGAGTCTGCGCTAAGTGAGTCTTTCCGCAACCGGTAGGACCAAGAAGCAAGATGTTGCTCTTTTGCAATTCCACTTCATCGCGACGAATACCAGTGTTTTGCTGCATGTACTGGAGCCGGCGATAGTGATGAAATACCGCTACCGACAGGACTTTCTTGGCACGCTCTTGGCCAACGACATATTCATCAAGGAAAGCACGAGTCTCTACTGGTGTCGGAAGCGAATCCAAGCGGATGTCGCTTCGCTCTCCCACTTCTTCTTCGATGATCTCATTGCAGAGTTCGATGCACTCGTCGCAGATGTACACGCCAGGGCCGGCGATGAGCTTTTTAACTTGCTTTTGGGACTTGCCACAAAAGGAGCACTTCAGAAGCTCTCCTGTGTCCGTAAATTTGGCCACGAAGGCCCTCCCTCGACGATGTGTTGCTAGCGGATAGGACCGGTGCGGTCCGTCAACTCGCGTGAAGAAATCACACTGTCGATAATGCCATACTCAACGGCCTCATTCGCTTCAATTACGAAGTCACGGTCCGTATCGGCATGAATTCTTTCCATGCTCTGGCCCGTGTGCTTGGCAAGAATCTCCTCGAGGAGGTCACGCATACGCAGGATTTCCTTGGCTGCAATCTCGAGATCGGTGACCTGGCCGTAGCCCACCTGACCGTACGGCTGGTGCAAAAGGACTCGTGAGTGAGGCAAGGCAAGGCGCTTGCCTTTGGTGCCGGCGGCCAGGAGAACTGCAGCAGCAGACGCGGCCTGACCAAGACAGATGGTTGCAATGTCGTTCTTGATGAACTGCATGGTGTCGTAAATGGCAAACAACGAGGTGATGTCGCCGCCAGGGCTGTTGATGTAGATATTGATGTCGCGGTCTGGGTTTTCACTCTCTAAGTGAATGAGCTGCGCACAGATCAAGTTCGCGATTGTGTCATCGATGGGTGTTCCCAAAAAGATGATGTTCTCTTTCAGCAAACGTGAGAAGAGGTCATACGTGCGCTCTCCACGACTTGTTTGCTCAGTGACGTTCGGAACGTAGTAATTCTGGAAGTTCATTCTGCGTCCTCCGCATCGTTGTGATCATGATCGTGATCATGGTCGTGATCGCCCAACACCGTGTTGGTATCAAGTTCAGCACCATTCTGGTCTACATACGAGATGTTATGCAGCAACCACTCGAGTGCTTGTGACTTACGCATCTGCGCAATGAGGTCTGTGACCGCATCGTTCTGCTCGTAAGCCTTACGCACCTTGGCAGTCTTTTCATTGACGCGAACGCCAATTGCTTCGTATTCAGCCTCGAGGTCTGCGTCGGTGACTTCAATGTTTTGCGCAGTAGCTACTGCACGCAACGCAAGATCGACCTTCACAGCCTTTTCGGACTGCTCTTTCATTCCAGCGATGAACGAATCAGTGTCTTGACCAGTTGCAGACAACCATTGGTCGAGAGCAATGCCTTGCTGTTGGAACTGCTGAATGGTGTTTTGAACACGAGCCTGCAAGTCTCCGGCAACCATTGCTTCTGGCGCTTCAACTTCTACAAGTTTTGCCAGTTCATCTGTCACGCGGTCGACAACGGTGCGACGCATTTGATTGACACGCATTTCGCTATAACGATCGCGAAGTGATTGACGCCATTCCTCAACAGTGTCGGCTTCAGCAATATTGGCAGCAACCCACTCATCGTTCACTTCAGGAACTTCAAGTGTCTGCACGCGATTCACCGTAACAACAAAATCTGCTTCTTCTTCTGTTCCGTTTGGAACAGCACTGAACTTCAGAACGTCACCTTTTTTGGTACCGGTGAGTTGGTCGTCGAATCCGGGTGCAACCCATCCGCGCCCAATTTCATAGGTCCATTCGTCCACATTGAGACCAGGTACAGGCTCACCATTACGTAATCCTTCAAGATCAACAACAACGTTGTCGCCGATTGCCGATGCACGATCTACATCGACAAGCGAGCCGAAACGACGAAGCTCTGTAGCGATTGCCTCTTCAAGTTCTTCTTCCGACAATGACGGATTCAACAACTCAACACGAAGGCCGCCGTACCCAGGAACAGTGATTTCTGGGCGTACTTCGCATGTTGCTTCGAACAGAACTGGGAAAACGAATTCGCCTGACGTGGGGTTTTTCTCGTCAATCGGATCGTTGTTGTTCAGCAACTTCACATCTGGAGTTGCAATGATGTCGACGTTGTGCTCACGCACTGCTTGGCTGAGATATTCGGGGATGGCGTCTTGCAATGCTTGACCACGAGCTGCGTCGAGACCAATACGGGCCTCCAACACTTTGCGCGGTGCCTTTCCGGGCCGAAATCCGGGGAGGCGAATGTCGCGAGCGATTTTCCGAAACGCGGCATCGACATTGCGATCGAATTCAGATTCATCGACTTCGATGGACAGCTTGACTTTGTTGCCTTCTAGGGCTTCGAGAGTGCTTTTCACAGGGTGCGAAGTGTATCGGCGCACCTACCCCTGTTACCCCCACAAGAAAAAGGTCATAGGTTCGTTTCTGGTGGGTGGTTTCCAGCAATAATAGAGACATGACGCTTTGGAAGCCCCACGCACTTGCCAATCCCCACAAGGATCAGATAAATCTGCGCAATGGAGACAAAGTGGCCACCAGCGTTGACCTTGATGGAGCACCGGCGGGAACCGAAGGTAAGGTCATTTTGGCCAATGGCTTCAACTGGCTTCGATACAGAGTGCTTTTCACCAATGGTGCAGAAATAAGCGACCTCGACCATCGTCATCTCATCCCGATCGGACGCACCGCCAAGCGACTTGCTCGCGAAGCGAAGCGTGCCGACTAGTCGCCGATAGCATTCACTTCACACCACGGGGTGTGGCGCAGTTGGTCGCGCGC
>SXGQ01171279.1_pt1 | contig 32206 bp, 59 predicted proteins | sample 3178371 | NCBI WGS metagenome assembly SXGQ01 (sample SAMN11356859, study PRJNA531348) | freshwater metagenome | isolation source: freshwater sample F1-20 | place: China: Fuxian Lake, Yuxi | collected 2017-12-25
CCCTAAGGGCTTAGTGTTGTTTTTTTACACACCTAATTCTTCGTCTATAGCACAAGCTAACGCATTAAAAGCGTCTTGTACTGCTATATTTTCTGCAAACTCTTCTTCTAATAGTGCTTGCAATTGTAACATTACAATGTCTAAACGTTGTGCATAATCTTGCATAAGAGCTCCTAAGTAAAAGCATATTATAGCACACAACAAAGACCCAGTCAACTGTAGGGTTTCTCGCGCCGCACTCGTCCGTTGTTTTCGCGCAACACCCCAATGTCCCGAGAGTTGACAGGGTTACTCTAATGTGCTATAATAATGACATAATAAGAAAACAGGTAGACTGGCCATAGCTTCGAAGGACTAAAATTCCGGGGTGGACGGCGAGGCTGCGCGAAGGTTTTATAATTATAAATTATATAATTTTCTACGGATTTTGGCTAGATTATATATTCTAGCCAAAATCTCCCGGCCTAAATTATATAAACTATTCTGAATCCCCCTCGCCAAAATCAATATAATATGTTATTGACGGTAAAGGTTCCATGATCCAATCGCCTGCCGCCTCTAGATCATCAAATATATCTAGATCACACTTGCGTCTATTATATTTAAAACAGTGCAGTCTATCATCACCGTCACGCGATATACTTACGGCATGTGTGCGAAAACGTATATGTCCCAGATATTCCATATACAGATCCTTATCTTTATATAGTATATATCGATATCACAGTAGTAGATAATCTATATATGTTATACTGTGCAATCTAGTGTGACTAGAAACTCTCTCAGACGCTTAGATTGACCTACAGCGCAGGCAGAGTGATCAAAAAGTGTGAAAAAGTGTGAAAAAGTGTGATTTTGTGTGACCAACCAGGGCTATAGGTTCGCTATAGGGGCCAAGGTTCTGCGGCACAGTGATCTACAAAATTCTCTACCGTGGGGCAGGCAGGCTATAGTAAAATGGTTTTCAGTATCCCTCCCAACCATTTCCTCACCATTCCTCCCCTCACCAATTCTCCCCTTCCAATCTCCAACCATTTTGGCTTGAACTCTTGTATACAGTCAGGGGCCAAGATTTCGCCGCAGACCTACGCTATCGCTACCGCTAGCGCGGCTCCGCCGCATTAGGACTCAGAACCGAGCCCAAAACGGCCTAAGATCCTAGGGGCCGCAGCGGGGCCTATACTGCTGTCGCTCAATATAGTTGCAACTCCGCAGCGGGGCCTGTTATAGTACATGCTGTATTTGCGCAGGTCAGTCATACTATATAGAGTCTAGTCGTTGCATCAGCTAACATTGGGCAGTTCTCTATATAAGTATTATATGCGTTTGATGATCACTAGCTATCGAGAACTAGATGAACTTATTGGTTTATTGCGTTCTTTGGGAGTTGAACTATATCGTGTGCAGTGCATACAGGACAATCTAGAACCTTGGTGTTGGATAGTTAGCTGTGACCCTGATCCTCGTTTGACCTTTTACTTGATCAAATACTCTGAGGATCTATGCTGTATTAGTTATTAACAGCGGGGCCATTAACGCCGATCTAGTTGATCTCTAATAGATCTACGCAGTTGCGGATCGTGTTTGGCCAGTCTAATAATAGTGCCCATAGCCCATCCTAGCACATAGGGTTTACCTTTTAGCTCTACCAATTTCAGTAGATTAGCATAAGTTTCTTGTTGTTCTTTGCTCAATGGCAGATTCATAAGCGTTTGAAGGGCGAATCTATGGCCGTAACTTCAGGAAGCCAATCTGTGGCCCCCATTAACTCGCGTTGATTACAGCGTTCCGCAAAGGCCTGTGCTTTCATTTGAGCCTGCTTGAGGTCAGTGGTTCTACGTCCTCGCAGTTCATCTTCATCTAGGAATCGCTGACCTCTGTTGGCTTTCTTTGAACGTGCATGTATGGCGTAAAACATCTTTGGCTCCTTTATGCTATTTATAGCGCCAGATGCAAATTGCCGCTGACTGATATGCGTAGATCCTGGGTGGAGTAGTAGGGATAAACTACATGATGCAGTTCAGAGGGAAATAGGCATATGGTGTTGCGCCAACTGGGATCCAAGCGCATTTCATGGCTACGCACAGCACCTAGGCTGTCTGTGTACACAAAGTGAAAATCACCAGCAGAACACTGCTTGCCTTGGCCAGGCGCGGCCCGCCGTTCCTGATCTCTATCATAGGGTATCTGCAGCCAAATCACAAACGAGTATTGGCCGTCGTGCTGATGCAGTGGATTGAACTCACCCTGTTGCTGATAGTTGACCCAAAGGCCGCCCAGAGCCAAGGTCAAGGGTTGATCGCGATCTATGATGCCCAGTCTATCTATGCGGCTACGATAGCCAAATTCCTGCTCATACTGGCGAGCCAAATCTAGGGTCATAGCTTCTACACAGTCTCGTGATAGGGCCAAATGATACTCACGCTCAATGCTGCCTACCAACACGCTTTGTGCGCTGGTCCAGCCCTGGCCTTGATTCAGGGCTATTTGTTCAACTTCTCGGCGTAGATCAGCCAGCTCTAGATCACTGGCCTGATACAGTATGTACCCTGGGTTGGGTGTAAATGAGTGTGCTTGTCCTCGAATCATAACATACTTATCACTGATAAAAAAAGCCCCTTGCGGGGCTTGGCTGGAGTCTAGACTGAATTAGACAAGACCCAACTGGATAGCACGGTAACCAGCGGCCACAACCTTACGGCTGGGCTTGCCCATAACGTACTCAGTAACAGTAACGCCATTATTGGCCTTGCGGCTGTTGGCATAAACAGCATAACCAGCTTGGCGGATGCGGCTGGCTTCTGCGCTGATGTTCTTGATACCAAAACGCTTGGTAGCCTGTGCGGGCGTAACGGCCTCACCACTGTAAAGAGCTTGGAAAAGCTTGAAAGTCTTTGAGTTTTCAGTAAAACGAGTCATCTGTGTATCTCCTTATAATTAGAACAGATTTAAATCTGCTTTCGCAGTGTTAGTATTATATAGAAGTCTAGGTTAAAAAGCAACAGAGTTGGCTAAATTACTTGGCAGAAACACCCAGTGAATCAGCCTGTTCTTTGCTCAGTAGGCCTCGGAACGTGCGTCCGGGAAAACGTTGCTCAATACGGTTCAAGCATTCTTCAAGGCTGGCGCCCTGTGCTAGAAACTCACCATCGTTTTTGGTATAGATGTAGATCTGTTGACCATGCCGTTCCACTGATAATTCTTCAGTGCTGGCAGAGTCTGAGCTTTCTGCATCAATACGTGCAATTTGCTCACGAGCTCGATCCAGCATACGTTCAAATTTAGGGTCACGATCTATCAACATGCGTGTGATCTTTACTGCGGTCCAGTGTTGACCCAATTTATAACCACAGTAAAATACGGCTAGTGTAGTGATCACTGACCAAATAGCTTCATTCATCTTTGACCTCTCGGGTAAGTTCTGCAACAAAAAGAAAGCGTTCGTAGGCTCTACGAACTGCTAAGTTATTTAACAATTTAGTCTGCTCTTCCATCATGGCTCTAACCCCAGCTTCTGCGGCTTCGCGAATCGAGGGCCATTCTAGTTGACGTACTTCTTCACCAAATACACGTACTAGATTGTCCCAGGCCTCACGCTGTTCTGGTGTTAGGGGCCGCTCACGTGTGCGTTGGGGCAGTCTAAGTTCTTGAGCAGCCATGATGGCCTTAGAGATAGCATCTTCGGCTACCCGCCCTGCGGCAATCATAGGAGCCCAAGCAGGATCAATATTATACCTACGATGGCTACCTCCGGGATATACCATAACCAAATGACTGCCCTTTGGAAAGCTGTCCAAATATTCTGAATCATACTCTGAAACGGGCTCATATCGACGCCCTACCTTTTTGTAGTAAACGGTTTTCATAGAGTCTTGCCAAGTACATTAATTAATAACAACATCGTGACGGGGGCTACGGAATACAGCCTGGCCGCACTGACGAATAGCATCTGCTAAGGCCTGCGGTGATGCCTGTGCATATGCTTCTAGTTCTCGTAGACCCAGCTCACTTTCAAAGGCCCAGATCTCGGGGAAACGTTGCGGATTGGCCTGGGCCCTAAGAATAGCATATCTGGGTATAGGAAAATCTACTTTGGTATTTCCTTTGAGTTCAGCCCAAAACTTTTTCTTTTCATAGTCTGTGATGCTGAAAATCCATTCAAAACCCAAGGTATCAAAGTAGGCCATATAGGCCGTAACTTTAGCTTTCTTTTTTGGCATATCGCTTCATCCGTTGCTTATAACCTTCAGGATCGCTTTCTGCTTCCTTAAGAGCGTTTCTTAACACTTCCTCAACAAACTCATTGAAAGACATGTCACGTTCATGTGCAGCCTTAAATAGAACCATAAGTTCATCTTCGGGCAGATCAATAGGAATACTTACACGAGTATCGTAATCTTCGCCTGCACGGATAGCCAGTGCTTTTTGGAACCAGTCATCATCGCTTTCCAAATCCACAAAGTCTACTCCATCCCAGGCTTGATCTGCATAATCTTCGTTATGCTTTTTGGCGTAATTGCGGTAGTCAAACTGCCAATCAGGATTGATCAACCTATAGGCACGATTATGTTTATAGTCACAGGCTTCTGCAATGTAGACTTCTTGTGTACCAGTGTCGAACACAATGTTGAAACTCCAACCGTCGTGATCGCCATTCCAAGCTGATAGACTGTAGGGTTTGGCCTTATCGCCAAAACAATGCCAGGTATAGTCTGACCCTTCGGTAATACGATAGTCGACTACTTCCATAAATTCTTGCATGGTAATCATTGATAGCTCCTTTGTTACGATAGTCTTAGTATACTATCGATTCGCTGGACTGTCAATAGTTCCTAGAATTTTATTGGAAAATTTAAGTTCAAAAATTGTACACCATTTTGGATCAATGATGCTTAGACTGGCATGTGGGTCTTTGGTGTGTCCTTTGTATAGTGCCCAATCACGGAACTCTCTGCCCAAATTGGCTTTGCACCAATTTTCTATGTCGTTTATATCATGTCTGGGCAGTCTATAGATCTTGTAAAAACGATCCATGTATTCACGAACGAGTTGTTGGATATTGGGTTCTATTTGCTGCCCCATTTCATAGCCCAATATGTATAGTCTCTACCCCTTAGTTTGGCTACTATAGCATAGGTGTGTCCAAATCTAACATAATCTATTTGTCGATGCCATTCTGGAGTCTCTACGGCATGTGCCATAACCCATTTTCCTTGTTCACTTTGTTGCCATTCCCAAAGGGGCTGTGCCGCGTAGATGTCTGGATCATCGACGTCGCCCATATTAAATGAATGAACTACAATCTTGTGAATACGCTGTGCTAAACCATTAATTACCTGTACTTCATAGTTGTGACGATCAACCAACGGTGATCCATCTATAGTTCCGTTATCTGATTTAATATGTGCTACGCTCATTAGTTTCCTACTAGTTGTATTTCCCCTGCTACAGCTCTATTAAAGGGAATAAGATTAATTAACGTCTCTGATATTTTAGTACGCTCTTGTCCGTTCTTTTGCCCTAATATGACCACACCATGTATGCTGCCTGCACGTTCAACCAACATGACCACACAACGGCCAGCGGCATTGGTAGTACCAGTCTTGCTTAACACTATGTTGTCATAGTGAAACACAATTGGATTAGTGTTTTTGAGATGTATGGTAATTGTTTTCTTGCCTTTGGGTACTTTAAGTATGGCCTGTTGTTCTCTGCTGATATTATTGATAACTTCAATGTCCTTGATGCGATGCATAAAGAATACCAGCTCATCTACTGTGCTTTGATTGCCTGCTAACAAACCGCTGGCATCAACAATGTTAGTATTAATTAGCCCCCAGCCTCGCACCCATTGATTAGTATCATAGAGAAAGGCATCCATGCCTCCAGGATAGGTCATTGCTAGGGTTTCGGAAGCTAGATTGTCTGAACTGATCAACATGGCTCGCATGAGATCAATGCGTTTAACCATAGAACCTCGAGCAAATCTGCCTCCGCTACGACCCTGCACTTTAACTGCCTGATCTAAATCTAGTCCACTGCGAACAATGGTATTAGCTGTAAACAGTTTGGTTATACTGGCAATGCTACGAACTTCTCGTCGATTGTATGCCTGTTGATATTCAATTCGATCATAGTCGTAGAGCCCCCATGCACCTTGACTAGGCTGTGCATAGCCAATAGAACTTAGGCAAAGTAAGCCTGTGATGAAAAGTTTCTTCATACATTATTTATGGACTGCTTTGCACTTCGCTTTCAGAGCAAACACTACAATCGCCTACAATCTTATCTAGCATATCATAGTTTTCTTCTGCACGTAGAATAGCTTCATAGGCTTTCTTTAGTGCAGGATTCTCTTGAATCCGCTTTTCTCTTAAGCGTTGACGATCGCGTTCCTGTTTAGCCCAATTCAGCAGACTTTCGGCTTCTGTATCTAATTGTACCTGAGCATAGCTCATATCCAACTGCTTCCACATGTTGCCATCGTTGATTTCAATACAGTTAGTATTGCCATTATAGCGCATCTGTCCTGAACCAACTGCTCCTGGACTGATATAAGTTGTAGTTGGATTGCCACCACTTACTGTGATATAACGGCCTGCTGTAATTCCTTTAATCATTGAATAGTTGCCCTTCCAACAACAGCACCAGGCTTCTGAAGAGCTTCGGCTCTGCGTTTCTTATATTCTTCATTGTCTACTTCTAAAAGGTTAAGTTGATTAATGGGTACCGGGCGTGATTCTGCCACAACAGGAGCCGGTACAGGTGTGACTGTTACAGGTGCTTGACTAACAGGACGATTAGCATTATTGATCTCGCGATCTACATCACGGTCATCGTTCTTGCGATCTTCTTGACGCTCACGTTGTTTGAGCATCTTATTAGCATCACCCAAAGGATAACGAATCAAAACAAAGGTACGGTATTTCTTATCTTCGGATAAGATTTTAGTATCTTCTAAGTACCAACCAGTAAGGCTTGTATCCAAGATACGCTTACGGATAGCGGCACTGGTATAATCTGTGCTCATATCACCAGCTGTGTCTTTACGTTGCTGTCTAATCACAGCATCGATAAGTCCGTTCAATTTAGATGCCAATTGAACTTGTGTGTCTAACAAGGCTTTTTGGCGACTCATAGATAAGTCGTTACTGATACCAGTACCAGCCAAATAAAGAAACTCTTGTGTGCTGGCAGGCGCCTTAACATACCATGGCGGCAAATCAATACTAGGCGGGCTAGTAAGTTTGGCCTGTGTAGGAACCGTAACCGGATCCTTAACTGCCGGCGTAGGGCTAACAATAGTTCCGTCGTCTTTTTTGGTAAATGGATTTACAGACGAACATCCAGATGCCATTACAGCACAGATAATTGTCATGGTTAAAACAGGTCGTACCTTCATTTTGCAGTCTCCTCAATAATAGTCTTTGTGTGTGTTACAGATTTGTCGATCATTTTGGCAATGCCGCTAAGACCAACGGTTGAAATAACGATGCCAAAAATAGTGCCTAAGATAAAGTGTTTCATCACGTGCCTTTCAAAACTTATCTACCACACGCCAAACCTTTTGGTCTCGCGCACGACAGATAATACCCTGCTCCATATCAACTGCACCTACTCGCGGGCTTGATTCAACAAACCAACGACAAAGACTACCTCTATAGGCAAAAGCTTCTTTGTTCAAAGGATGCGGTTGTACTTCGCTTTCCCAAACCATGTCACCAATATTGACTTTAAGTCTATTTTGGGGCATGGGCTTGTCTGTACAGATCATTTCTTGACTGGCGTTAATACGTGATCCGCTTACAGATTCTAGTATATTGATCCTTGTAGCAGTTTGAGCTCGCTTACAAGCCTGATCAATACTTTCGTTATTATTGAATAATTCTTCACCTTGTGCTGTATGCCAGCGTCCGTCAATAAGCGCACGGAAGGTTACACGACAACGACTTTGAGTTTTATTTACAGGCACAACAGTTTGCTCTGCGTCAGCCACACGCTCAATTTTACTCAGTAGAGTCTGAGTTGTTGCCGAACGAATATAACATTCGGCCTGTGCTTGACTAGCCAAAAAGATTAATAGCCACGGCAGTTTGTTCTTATAGACCATAATATGGTTTTCGCAGAGCTGACACGTTGTTGGGCAGTAGAATATCCGGATAGGCTAGCAAAGCTTTGACGCCATTCTGGATACTCCGCGTTTGGGTACTGTATTACCTTTTCAAGGTCGTGACTCATTCGACCTGCCCAGGCACAATGAACCTGTACAGGACTAATTGGTTGTTGTACACTAGTAACAGGAGCACTAGAAGCACAACCAGTCAGTATACCACAAAGAATAAGAATAGTACGCATAATTTAATAATAACAAAGATTGAGTTATAGATCAACCATTATGGCTGTTTTCCGCTCCAACGAAGGATAAACCAATCTCGTTGGCTTTCTTTTCGAAAACTGAATAGTCGTTCGGTCATTCGCATACCTGTACCAAATTCACTGTTACACCAATCTTCCATTTCTTTTAACTCTTCGGCTGAAACACTGGTAACGTTGTCACCTTCATCATCTTCTATAAGTATTCCAGGCAATCGAAACATGCCAACTTCGCAGGTTTTCAGTTTCATTCTTCAACTCCGAAATGTTGTTGGATTCCTCTGGCAATCTGCTCTTGGCTAGGAGGCACAGCCCATCTTGTTTCTTTAGCCACATCAGCACATTCTCTAACAATCAACTCGGCGAACTTTTCTTTACTAAAAATAAGTTCACCGTCATGCTCAACAAGACTCTGTGCGGCAAACCGTTCTAACATTGGTATCTTTTTCATATATTTCCTAATCCTATTCTTGAAAATCCTAGTATGCTTTTGATTTCTTTCCGTCTCTTCTCCGGTTTCCATGCTCTGGGATCAACTGTTTCGCCTGTAAGTTCATAGCGAAAGTCTGGATCGTAAACCATGTACCCCAACTTGTTCCATTGGATCACTCCGTCGTCAAACAAGAAAATACAACCGCGACACATGCAGAAACTGGCACCTTTATTACTCATCACGTTGCCGTTGACTGTGCCAACATACTTTACCACATTACCTTTATGCATCTCTCTTAGTGCTTCAAAATAATCAATCATCGTGCTAACTCCAATAACATTTGATATTGTTCCCATGCTTTCTTAACTGTAGGATTACGATGTCTAATCTTATCGTCTTCTACTTCCTGTAGGTATCTTTCCTTATAATATCTTGTTTCTGCTTCCATTTGTCCTACCCAACGATCACTCTCAATTAGATCTCTAAACTTGTCCTGCGGTATGTTAATCTCTACAGTAGGCTCACGTTGTATTTCTTGGGTAAAGGGTATGGGCTCACCGTCATTAATCCATTTTTGATAATTGATAGGTATGCGTTTAGCATATAGTTTATGTTTGCTTAGTTCTACTGTTGCTTGATACTTTTTGCAAAAAGCATTAACTTGATCTTGAGCACTTAAATGTTGTTGTGCGTAATCGTATTTTTGATTATAATAATTCATAGTAGCATTAATTTAAATTATTTGTCCTAGTTTGTCAAGTAAATAGAGTATGATTGATCAACTTTTTGAATTGTCTTTGCCGTCATTTTATGAAATAAAAAAAGAAAGTTTTAATTTTTCTGATACTGAAAATTTCATTTATAGATTTCATAAAAATATTAACGAAGTAGTTGATTTTGAAAAATTACCTTTATTAAATGAACTAGGGTTTAAATGGAAAACTTACCGTTATTTTAAAAAATCAAATGCAAGGGGAACCCTGCACTCCGATTTAGATAGTATAACAGATTACGAAAGTCAATGCGAATGGGCGATAAATTGGGTTTTTGACGGTGATGGAAAAATTGATTTTTATAAATTTGAAAATTGTATTTTCGTAGGAAAAACTGACGGTGCTCAAAATTTAAATATTGCTCAAACACCTAGGTTTGTCCCAAAAAAAACCACACCAGACTTTTCATATCCATTATTACAAAATAAAGCTTATCTCATTAACACTTCTTTACCGCATATAGCTTCTGGATTGGCAAACAGGCGTGTCTTTAGTTTAAGAACAGATAACAGGGATTTACAATGGGAAGAAGTAATTAAAGTCTTTCAAAGTTTAATTAAGGTATTTGATAGCAAATAATGTAGCATACTTTTCCTTATAAAATGTAAATCGTGTGTGACGCCTAGTAGGGGGTTCATGCCCAAATGTATCCCATTTTGGAGGGAAATAGCTAAAGTCAAAATCAACATGTTGAATCAATCCCTGTTGTTTGAGTTCTCTAACCATTTTCATAATCGAGTCTATATTTGTATCGTAAACAATAATCTCTACAGCCATTTTAATTTAAACCACATTGCATCACGATCGTTTTCGAACACCCAGATAATACCTCTGTTCCACATTTGACCTTTGATGTTGTTTTCTACCCATTGATCAATTTCATAACTAAGTTCCATTCCCATAGGATAAAGAACTACCTGATGCCAGCCTGATTCAATTAACGACATCATATATACATATGCATCTATTTGATTAGCTAGCTCCTTAGATCTATCTTCAAGTATTTGATTTACTAGATCAGTTATAACCACTTTATCTTAAACCAATTGGCTTCTTTTTCTGTACGCAGATAGATTTTGAAATTGTCAAAATTAGTATGCCAACACCACTTATCGTTTTTGCCAACTGCTCCTTCAGGCAAAGTTAACCATAATTCTAATTCACAACTAGGACCATAAGTTGTCCAGCACCATTCTCTAAGCTCGTTTAAAAACTTTGTTTTTTGAATTTTAGAATCTGTCCCCCAACGGGCGCCTGGTAAAGATTGGACTACAACAATATATTGCCAATCTTTATGTCCATTGTGTCTTTTATCTGTTCGTTTAAATGTAAATTTCATTCGTAATACCCTATGTCTGCGGCCAACACAAATCTAAATTCGTCTGTAGGATTTAGACCAGGTCTGTGCCAAACTTCACTAGGATAGATGTTCCATGTGTGTGAGTTAGGTTCTATATAAAATTTACCATTACCTTCAGGACCATTCGGTGCAATCTCTGTACCGGCCGCACTCGCCGGAACACGCAGATACAGTATGCCGCTAAGACCCTTCATACCGTGTTTGTTGTGATGATGCCACAGAGTATTGCGATCTGGCTGTGTCTTACGATCAGTCATATAGACCCAGGCCATCATGTTGGCAACACGATGTTCTTTGCCTAGGTATAGGAACACACTGGTTAAGAACGTCATCCTGTACTTTAGCCAAAAAGGTTCTGTTCTACCAAATACATTTTCCTGTGTTTGATACGGGGGACTATTCTTAAAATAGTTGCCTGCATCTATAATAGATTGAGCGCAGGCCATAGCGTCATGGCAGTCTTGTTCTGTGATTAGACTGCTGTAGTTATAACTTTTGACTAAACTAGTCTGCGGTATGCTTACAGCTATGCCTAAATTGGAATCCTGGACAGGTGCAAGTCCATTTACCGTTTGATCCTGTGACGATGTATTCATTGCCTTTGCTTCCTTTGATTACTTTAGTTATTATTTTTGACTCTACTTTAGTCACAGTCTTTCCATCTATCTTAACGATGTTGCGGCGTTGGATTACACGTACAGGCCATTCTGGATTACCAGTAGTCAAGCAAAGCTCGTCTGGGTTAGAATGTTTGAGCTTAGTTTCTTCGCCCTCATACTCAAAAAATTTAGGCTGTTCAAACATCCAAATATGTTGACGTTCAAATTCTGGATTGCGAACGATTACTTTCATTTGATACCCCAAACGGTTGTTGATAGTGTATTATAATATATCCGCCTCTGTTTGTCAATATCTTTTGGTTTAGGTTGACAATATTTTACAATGGTGCTATTATATACGTATTGTTTAGGAGCCTCTATGAATAGAATGTTTTGCTATCTTTGGTATGAAAAGAATAAACCAAACGAATCTAAGTTTGGTGAACGATGGGTTTTTGACGGGCAAGATCCTGAAACAGAAATTTGGAAACGAATTAAAAGCTCAGTTGGTGTTCGTAAAGATCTTATCACTGACGGCACAATTCAATTAGAAACTTATTGGGATGTTACGGAATTAGCTAGGAAAGTTAATCGGTACTACCAACGTAGTCGTATGGATGATTACATCCGTCCTCATATCGGCTTTAGAAAAGGCAGTACAGGCGAGATTCATGAACTGCCTGCCAGCGAAGTTAAACTTAAAGTAGATACATATCTCAAGAAGTCAGACCAGCCTTTGCCTATTGTTGGCCTAACACGCAACCAAGCTTCAGCAGCCGAAGAGATGCTTGACCGCATCCAGCAAGGCGATAGGATATTTCTAGCAGAACTATGTGCTCGATTTGGCAAGACTATCTATTCTGGAGTTCTAATTAAAGAAACCCAAACTAAACTTACTATCGTTGTAAGTTACGTTCTTACTAGCTTTACTAGTTTTGAAAAGGACCTTAGCGGATTTGAACAATTTAAAGACTATGTACTAATTGATACTGCCGATCCAGAGTATCAAGAGGTAATTGATTCTGCATTAGAGAAAGACAAACAGGTTGTTGCCTTTCTTAGTATGTGTGTAGGAAGTCGTAGACAGGAAAAAATAGATTATCTCTTTGGCAAAGATGTAGATAGATTGGTTATTGTTGACGAAGCAGACTTTGGCGTACATCAGCAAAATCAAGTTGTTCCCTTGCAGACAGCCTTACAGCAAAACGACGTAATCATGTTAATGACTGGTACCAACAGCGATAAAGCAGCCAGTACCTGGACCCCAGATTACTTTCTGAGTGTTACCTATCCAGAGTTAGTTATTGAAAAGAAACTTAAGAATAATGATACTACTACTAAACTCAAACATTTTGCAGTAAATCCAAAGCGGCATAATTTAGTTGTTGATATAGAACTATATCAAATGGATTTAAAGTCTGCTGTGGATCTTACCATAGAACAAAATCCTAACCTAAATAGGGATGAGTTAGCAAGCTGGTCAAAGTTTGCCGCCAAACCTATTAAGGCAAAAGGTCTTTGGACAAATATTTTACAAGCAGTCTTTGAAGGGAAGCACGGATTAGATAATCTTAATATTGATCTACAAACCAATGATGTTCCAGAACAACGTGTGGCAATGATGTTCCTTCCCGGTAGTATAGGCATTAGCAACGGAGACCTTACTACCGTTAGTAGAATGGCTAAAGACGCTCTAAGCGGGTACAGTATTGTTACCGTATCTGGCGAGGAAATGGAAAACCGAACAGCTGAATCTAAAGTTAAGGAAGCAATAGAAAAAGCACAACGTAGTAATCAAAATGTGCTTATCTTAAGTGCAGGTATGGCCCAGCGAAGTTTCTCTGTAGGAGAAATCACAGAGCTATATTTGGCTTATGATTCTGGTGATGCAGGGGCTACAATCCAAAAGATAAGTCGAGCATTAACTCCGCATATTGAAAGCAAAATTGGACGGGTAGTTAGTCTAAGCTTTGATCCTAATCGAGATGACAAGTTTGATGACCTAACATTAATTACAGCAGACAACTTTCAGAAACGGCATGGTATAGATATTAGACAAGCCCTTGCCGAAGTTCTAAAGACTGTTGATATCTTTCAATGTACCGACAACGGGTCTGTAAAGATTTTGCGTGATGAGTATTTGGAACAGCTTATTGAAAATGGTAGGTTAAGTAGAGTTCTAGGCAAGACTAGCGATCTATCTAAATTAACGGCAGATGAAATCAAAGCCTTAGGACAAGGTGAAATTGATTATTATCGTGCAGCCAAAACGGTAGCAGCTCAAACTGGTAAAACAAGATCAGCGTCCTCTAAAGCCGCTGGCAAGCCTGCTAAGAATAGTACCAATAAAGAACTCGCAGATGCTAGAAAGATGATTACCACTTTAGTTGAGAACCTAGATATATTGACTTATGGTTCAAATTCTGCTACAATACAAGAAGCACTAGTTAAGATCAGTGCAGACGAACAAAAGAAGTTTGAAGTAAGAAAACATTTTGGAATTGATTTTGAAATCATCCATGACTTGTTTGAGCGTAACATTATTAACACTAACATGGTCCGCCTTTTGGAAAAGGATAGAGGATGAGAGATCGATTGAAATTTGGCATGCAATTTATTACAGAAATGATAGTTAAAGAGATTCCTGAATATATGTTTACTGATCCAAATGTAACTGTATGCGATCCTGCTATAGCCGGAGGCCAAATTATCAGTGCTGTTGAAAAACGCATGACCAAACTTGGTGTTAAAGACAAAGATATCAAACGTAGAGTCAAAGGATTTGAAGAAGATTCTATTGCCGTAGATTATGCCATAAATAAAAACAAATTAAAAGGGTCGTTTGAAGTATGCGCCCTTGGTACTTTACCAACTATGGACGTAAATCTTGCCGTTGGCAATCCTCCTTACAACGATGGATCAGCTGGACGTAATCCTATCTATCATCTTTTCTTAGAAAAGTATGCAGTCAATCCACCTGACTTTACATTCTTTGTTATTCAGGCCAACTGGTTTACACAACCTGATTACAAATTAGGTAAGAGTGTTCGAGCCAGTCTTAGGAAACTTGGCGTTTATAAAATTGTAATCAATCCTTACGATACATTTGAAACAGCCAAAGTTAAAACTTGCACAGTTTTTTGTCGTAAAGGATATGTTGGCTCAATTGAATTAATTGATAGCGACACAGGCTACAAAAGTCCTATCATTGACTTTGACCAAACAATTCTTTATACGGTGAATCCTGACGAGTTGGCTATCTTAACTAAATTGAAACCAGTAAAGCCTTGGACCACTCATGGCGGCGGCAAAGGCGATACCAACACATGGCGTATAATGACTTCATATCGTAAAGAGAATTTTGAAGTCACACCTTTGAATCCTTTAAAAGTTATGGAGCCAATGTATAAGAGCCAGACTGGTTATCGGGTGTTCGCTGAGTATAAAACAAAAACAGAAGCAGATCAAGCTTTGATTTGGTATAAGAGTTTTTGGCATAGTAAGTTAGTGACTTGGATTCTACAGAGAACTAGAACTAGTACCACACTTGACAACCCACAGATTACCTGGGTACCTAAAATTACAATTGATAAAGAGTTTTCAGATAAAGATTTGTACGATGCATTTAATTTAACTGATGATCAAATTGCATTGATTGAAAGTTCGTTTAAATGAACATAGACCAAGTTATAGCTCATTGTCGAAACCGTGAATACATGAGCGGTGTTGACAGAGATAAAGCTAGAGTTAAAGCTACTCAAGAAGTTTTTACTCCTACTAATCTTGTGCAAACAATATTAGATGAGCTGCCTACAGATTATTTTACTGATCCAACTAAAACTGTAATTGATAACAGTTGCGGTGATGGTCAGTTTCTAAGCGAAGTTTTGATTAGAAAAGTGTCTAGCGGTATTGATTTTGCTACAGCATTGTCTACTTTATATGGTATAGACCTTATGGAAGATAATGTTAAGTTATGTAGAGAAAGATTACTCTGCGGAAGAGAAGATCTCAGACATATTGTAGAGCAAAATATTGTCTGTAAAAACGGACTGACTTACGATTATAAATTCGAACCGCCAGAGTCATTTGGTAACGGACTATTTACTGCATATTCATAAATACCCGGCGAGGTATTTATGAAAGTGTTAGTAACGGGCTCAGAAGGCTTCATAGGTAAGAATATGATGGCCTTCTTAAGTAAGCAGCCAGAATGGCAAGTAGACGGATATGACTATGATGCTCATAGCATGCCTGATGTTAAACCCTACGACTGGGTTATACATCTTGGTGCTATAGCTGACATGACTGAAACAGATGTAGACAAAGTTCTTAAACAAAACTACGAGTTCAGTCAAGAACTATTTTATCTTTGTCAAGATGCTGGCACACATCTACAGTATGCTAGTTCAAGTTCTGTCTACGGTAACACTAAGAACTTTTCAGAATACGCACAATGCTATCCCCAGACTCCTTACGCATGGAGCAAGTATCTATTTGATCGCTGGGTGTTTCAACAAGAACCTACTATTATGATACAGGGCTTTCGTTACTTCAATGTCTACGGCAAATGGATGCACCTAAGAGGACGCAGAGCCAATGCCATACATAAATGGCGTGAACAGGCTCGAAAACACGGTTACATTGAAGTTTGGGAAAATGCAGAACACATTTATAGAGATTGGACTTGGGTTGGGGATATCTGCCAACTACATTTAGACTTTATCAACACTGTCAAAGGTTCGGGTATTTGGAATGTTGGTGCTGGTCTGCCGCATTCGTTTCTAGACATTGCTGAGGCAATTGCAGAACAAGAAGGTGTTGAGATAAGAACAATACCTATGCCTGAGGAGGAAAAATCTAGATTTAGGCAAAAAACCTGTGCAGATTTAGCACATTTAAAAGAAACTCTAGGCAAACGTCGCTGGCTCAACGTATACGAATGGATTGACCTCGGAGCCTAACCTGCTAAATACGTTATCATGCGTATTAGCGAAATTATTACTGAACAAGAAGTTAGCGAAAAAGCTAGCAGAAAACTCTGTTTAAGCACTACACCTAACAGTGAATTAGGTGCTAGTAATCTAGCCAGTTGCAAAAGTCAAGGCCTTCGTGCAAGAGAAGGCAACAAGAGCCATAAACTAGGTAAAGGTCCTGAAAGCCGTGTAAAAGTAGGCGGCCATAAACTTAAAGGCAAAAAATACGGAGGCAAATTGCCTGACTGGGGCACACGCAAATGAGATTTAATGAATTTAAATTATTTGAAAATGTTTTTGACCCAAAAGTTAAAAAGTTACAAAAACTATTAATAGCTAAAGGGTATGATCTTGGACCAACCAAAGACGATGGTATTATGGGAAAATTTACAAAAGCAGCCCTTGATGCTTACCGTGCAGGTATTCCCCCTAGCCAGGTAAATGTTCCTGGTAAAACTACAACTTCAAATCGTCCTTCTTCTACAGTTACTACACCTAGTCAATCAACGGATTCGTCTGGAAGCATAATGCCAACTAAAGGGAGACTAAGTGGAAAATACGGCCGAATGGTAACTGGACCTAACGGTAATAAGATTCCTCATCCTGGAGTAGATATTGCAGCTCCCGAAGGCACCCCTGTAGTTGCTCCAGAAAACGGTAAAATTACATTTATAAAATTTGGAAGTCCAACAGCTGGCGACTACATTGAAATGATGACTGCTGAAGGTGAGAAACATAGATTTTTACATTTATCAAAAATTGAAGTAAAAGTCGGCGACATTGTTAAAAAAGGCGACTTAGTTGGTCGTGTTGGTAGTACTGGATTTAGTACAGGCCCGCATTTACATTGGGAAAAATATGCAAGTGGCCGTCAAGTTGACCCTTTAGCAGATATAGGATAAATCATGAGATTTAAAGAATTTAAGTTGTTTGAACAAGCCCAACCGGCTAAATTTTATGCTATCGGCGATAGTCATGCAGACATGATTGCTAGAATGGGCGGGAAAGATTGGGTCAATTTAGCAATAGGTGGCGCCAGCAGCACAGATCCTCGGATGTTAGCCAACATTTCACAAATACCTAAAGGTGCTACGGTATTAGTTAGTCAAGGTGCTAACGACACGGCTAATGCCATGTTAAGAGCAAATCAAACAAAAAAGCCTCCAAAAAACCCTAACGAAATTGCAGCCAACGTAGCTAACGTGGTTGATAAAGTTGAAGCACAAGGTGCTAAAGTTATATTCATGTTGTTTCCCAATGGTCCGGGCCGCGGTAAATCTAAAGACGCTCAATGGTATGGCGGCAGTGATTATCAAGATAAAGTTAGAGCTGCTATCAAAAGTGCAATAAGTGTTCCAATTATTGATATTAACGGAAAACCTTTGTACGACGGTATCCATGCCGGTAATGCAACTTATAAAGAAGTAGCTGATCAAGTCAGAGCTAAAGCTGGCGCTGGCGTAACATTAGGTCCAGCAACAGCTACTCCAGGTGCTCCGCCAACTAAAGATAAAGACAACAAACCTATAAATGATGACACACTAAGAGCAGGTCCTCCTTTTAGACTTCAGGACAAAGATGCTGTTATGGCTATGCAAAAACGTATTAAAGAATTAGGTTACAATATAGGCCCAACAGGAATAGATGGAAAATATGGTCCTTATACTGTAGCAGCAGTCAGAGCATTCCAAAAAGATTACGACTTAGATGGTGACGGAACTACCTTTACTAAAAAAGATTCTGATGCAATCACTATGGTTATGACAAATAGAATTCCTCGTGTTAAACCTTCACAGCAACAATCTCGCGTTGGTAAAAGAGAAGCAGAAAAACCTGTCGTTTATGATGCAGTGACCAAAGGTAAAATTGGTGAAGTACTTAACTTTGTAGCTGGTCCTGAGAGTCGCGGCTACTATGACATGATGTTTGGGGGAACCCGTAAACCAGAAATATTAAAAATGACCATGGTTGATGCAAATAAGTTTCAACATGCATGGGGTAAAACAGCAGGGTCTAGTGCAATGGGACGATATCAGATTATGCATTTTAACACAATAGACTATGCAAGGAAAGCTGGACTGGATCCCCAAAAAGATAAATTCAATCCAGAGAATCAAGATAAAATGGGAATAATATTTTTAAAAGAAAAAGGCCTAGATCAGTGGTTAAGTGGTAAAATGAGCGATAAAGAGTTCTTAGAAGGATTAGCACAAGTCTGGGCTGGATTACCAGCACCATCAAAAGGCGGTAATAGTTATTACGGGGGTGTAGGTCTTAATAGAGATAAAACTTCAGTTAGTATGAAGACAGCTTTAAATACGCTCTCAGATATTAAAACTGCATAATGAATTTAACGGGTAAACTTTTAGTTGCACCTCCTAGCGTAAGAGGATCATTTTGGGCTAAGACTGTAATCTTTATTACAGAAAATCATGACCGAGGCAGTATGGGATTAGTGCTTAACAAACAATCAAAAATGCCTATAAATGAATTCAGTCAACAAGTTGGTTTATGTGCTAACCTAGACGGAAACTTACATATTGGCGGTCCTGTTAATATTAAAGCATTGACCTTATTACACAGTGCTGAATGGGCATGTTCAAACACAATGAATATTAACAATGAGTTTAGCATTAGTTCTAGTCAAGACTTACTATTGCGGTTATCAACAGGTGATAGACCGCAGTGGTACAGAATGATGTTAGGATTATGCGCTTGGGCACCTGATCAATTGGAAAATGAGATTAAAGGTCAAGAGCCTTATAATCATAACACAAGTTGGTTAGTGGCTACACCAAACACTGATTTTGTGTTTAATTTAGACGAGTCGGAACAATGGACACAAGGAATTGAGCAATCCGGTATGGAATTTGTCAACTCTTTACTTGCGTAAAATCAGTTTTGAATATATAATCACTACATGTTTAATCAACTACAGAATCAAAATGAGCGACACTTTGCTACTCAACGCCGACGGCGCACCAGTCAGCTTCTTGCCGTTGTCAACACTTAATTGGCAAGACGCAATCAAATATATGGTCTTAGACAAGGCCAGTGTGTTGGCTTGGCACGAAGATTGGATAGTTCGTTCTGCACGTTGGGAAACTCCTGTTCCTAGCATTTTAATGCTTCACGAATATATGAAACCTAAAACTACTATTAGGTTCAGTAAAGGCAATGTATTCTTACGAGACAATTATACCTGTGCCTATTGTGAAAAGAGTTTGTCAAAGAAAGACTGTACCTTAGACCATGTTGTCCCATCAAGTCATGGAGGCAAAACAACTTTTGAAAATACAGTTTGTGCCTGCGGAACTTGTAATGCCAACAAAGGTAACAACAAAAAGATTCGACCTAAGTTTAAACCATACAAGCCAGACTTTTACGAACTTGTTAACAAACGTAAACGTATGCCTTTTAACATTAGGCATAACGAATGGCTGGATTATCTAGGTGTATGATCTTATTACTATTGATTGGAATCTAGGCAATAGTTGTACATTACAGTGTAGCTATTGCCATAAAGATTTATACAACGGCGAAAATCCGTTTCCTATAATAGAAAAACTAGGACCTGCATTTGATCATTTGATTGATCAGTGTAGGGTTTTTTCACAAATAAGATTAGAATTTTCAGGAGGAGAGCCTACACAAAGCGATACTATCCAACAAATTATCTTAGATAATAAAGATACAAGAATCAAATTTAAATTAATTTCAAATGCACAAGCATCTCTTAATTGGTGGAACAATACAGCACATCATTTATACGATTTAACTTTAAGTTATCATAATCATACTGACTTAAATCACTTTTTAAACGTAGTCAAAATTGTTAAGGCTCACGTTGATCCAAAGATTTATATTCCTATGACACCTGAAAACTGGCCATCACAAAGGATAGCCTACGATAAGCTTAAATCACACGGATACAACACACTGCTACAATTATTATATTCAAATTTCACTAGAGGTAACAATGATTACCTTAAATACTCACAAGAACAATGGTCTGAGTACTATAAAGAAAATGGAATTGATATTAATGTTCCTAAACAAGTTGAAAGCACAGTAGAATTTAAACGTGTACACAATTTGAATAATTTTTATGGGCACTTATGTTGGGCAGGCGTTGACCAAATTGTTATAGACAATTTTGGAGACGTATGGCGAGGATGGTGCAAGAGTAATTTTTGTCTAGGCAATGTTTATGAAAAAACAGTTTTACTAGATCAAAAACCTAGACCTTGTCCTAAACCGCAATGTAGAAACGGGTTTGACCTACAAGCTCGGAAAAGTCAAGGAAGTTGGGGGATAGCATGAAAAATTTATTTTGGAAGATATTAGGATTTTTAAGTTTGGGTATGGCTTATATTGGTGTCATTACACCTGGACTGCCTTACTCACCTTTTGTGGTATTTGCAGCCTATTGTTTCGCCAAGTCAAGTCCAAGAATGCACGCCTGGATTATGAATCACAAAACATTTGGTCCGTTTATTAACAACTGGAATCAAAAGCGAGTATTCCCGCTAAAGTTAAAGTTCTTTATGTTAGCATCAATGAGCGTTAGCCTTGTACTGATGTATACTAGCGGCGTACCTGCTAGAGGAATTATTTACACAGGAATCTTTATGGCGTTGGTTGCTATTTGGGCCTGGCGTTTTCCTAGCACCACAGAAGAATATGATCGTCGTATCGCGGAAGGCCGCAAGATAGGTTGGTTCAATAATAGTTTTTGAGTAAATAGTAGTAGTTAACAAAGGAACTACTATGAAATACGGATATAAATGGACACAGGGATTTGGCATAGCAATTTTTACCCTGTGCATGGCAATCATAGTTGCTGTCTACGCTGGCCCGGTTCATGCACAAAAAACACCGCAAGGCGTTACATATGATGCACAAATTGTAAGAGTAAGTGATGGCGATACTGTAGTGATAGCGGCTCCGTTTCTACCTCAGCCCCTTAAGCCAGAACTTGCAGTACGCATCTATGGCGTTGACACCCCTGAAAAAGGATTTAGAGCAAAATGCCCTCAAGAGGATCAGCGAGGACAAATGGCAACCGCTTTCACAAAGCAAGCAGTGGCCCAGGCTCAGCAGCGTCAAGTAACTCTTTATGGTTGGGATAAGTTTGGAGGTCGTGTACTAGGCGACATTATATTAGACGGTAAGAGTCTACGTGCTGGATTAATTGCTAACGGGTTTGCTCGTGAATACTTTGGCGAAGCTAAACAAAGCTGGTGTAACTAATGAAATTAACAATAATTACCTTATCAGTAGTTGCACTTACTGGGTGCTCTACCATTAAAGATTATATTCCTAGTTTTTGGGACGCTAATCAAGCCAGTAAGATCATCGACATACGTCAAACTGTTCACAGTTTAGATTGTAAAGCAGAACACGCACCGCAAGCAGCTCGTATCTATAAAGAAGTAGAATGGTTTGAAATGTATAGTCAAAGCAGAGATCATAGAGACATGCTGAGATTGATTAAGCCTTTAAAAGAAACTGCACAAGAGTTTCATGAGCGTACAAAGAAACAACAGGCCAGTGAAATGTATTGTAATCTAAAGAAACAAAATTTAGAAACACAATCTAAACGAGCCGCAGAAGCTATTATGGGGAGATTCTAATGAGCCAAGAACTACATGCTATTGCCAATTGTAACAAACCATGGGCAGCTGAACGTGCTCGATATGCACTACAACTAGCTGAAGCTTATCAAACAGGACAAGTCAGTTCCGACGAGTACAAAGCCTTGTTGGAAGACCTTGTACGTACAGATAGACTAGATGCAGAAGCAGACGACATTGAACTAAAGACTATGTTAGTTCAAAGTGTTTGGGTTCTTTCTAAGGTAGTTTAAAAGCTAGTTTAAGAGCATCAACTAAATCTTCTATCATACCATCATCGTGTAACGGAGTAGGTGCAAAACGCAACCGCTCCGTTCCCACATCTACAGTAGGATAGTTAATGGGCTGTACATAGATACCGTGTTCGTTTAATAGATAATCACTCATAGTTTTACAGCGTTTAGCTTCACCAACTAGCACAGGAACAATATGCGTTGTAGAACAATCCATTAACGGTAATCCGTTTTTAACTAATCTATGTTTGAGTTTTTGTGCTCGGTCTTGATGTTGTTCACGAAGTTCGTTATGTTCTTTAAGATACTTAACGGCAGCTAGAGCACCTGCACAGGTTACAGGACTCATGCTAGTAGTAAAGATAAATCCAGCAGCAATGCTACGGACAGCGTCAATGACAACAGCATCAGCAGCAACATAGCCGCCTTGTGTGCCAAAAGCCTTTCCCAAGGTTCCGTTGACTATGTCAATTCTATCCTGTAGTCCGTATTGTTCAACTTTGCCGCCTCCGTGTTCTCCGTAAAGTCCAACAGCGTGTACTTCATCTATATAGGTAATCGCACCATAACGATCAGCAAGATCACATATTTCTCTAATAGGACTGATGTCTCCGTCCATACTATAAACTGATTCAAAAACAATACATGGTGTACGACCTGCTTCTCTACTGGCCTGTAACATTTCTTCTAACATCTGCATGTCATTGTGTTTAAAAATACTTTTAGCTGCACGACTATGATTGATACCTATGATAAGACTGTTATGATTATTGCTGTCTGATATAAACTCTATGTTGGGAATAATCTTGCTTAGAGCAATAAGGGTCCATTCGTTGGCAACATAAGCCGAACTGAACAGTAAAGATTTGGCTTTTTTGTGTAAGGTAGCAAGTTCATGTTCTAAGGCTACATGGTAGTGACTGGTACCTCCTATGTTCCTAGTGCCGCCAGATCCAGTACCAGTATGATCTAGAGCGGTATGCATAGCGTCTATGACGATCTTGTGCTGACCCATACCTAAGTAATCGTTAGAGCACCAGTTAACGATGTTTTTAATACTGTAAGGTCCATACCAAATAGCTTTAGGAAACTTGCCGTTTTCGCGGACTATATCGTTAAAAACACGATATTTTCCAGAGTCTTTTAAATTTTTAATTAGTTCTTCAAAGGGTTGTTTATCAATCATAGTCTGTTATTTAACAGCTAAATATTGTAAATTGGAATGATTATGAGAATACAAGATATTATTAGGTCAGTTTTAGACATTATCGATCAAGTAGACGGTGACGATACACCATCAGACGAGCCCATAGGGTACACAGACGATGATATCGATCGTTTTAAACAGATAGCAGGTATAATGCCTAATGACGGTGAAATGAGTGTGCTAGCCAATAGTCCTAACGAAAAAGTTGCAGATATTGCAGCAGTTACAGTAGACGCAGGCGGCGGGGTTAATGGTCCTAAACATCCTCATGATATACGTGTAAAAGATCCTAGCCAACATCCAGGACAGCAGGAGTTTTAAAATGTCAGCTAACGGAATCTCAACTCTAGCAAATAAGAAACTAAGACAAGAAGCAAAGCTTGCTCTTGCTGCACAAGATCGTATAGATCGTAATGCAGTTGAACCTGGTAGATATAGTGATACTACTGCTGATATTACACAACTACCAACAAAATATCTAGAAGATAACACTGTAGAAGATAATCCCAATGTTGGTGGCCTGCTACCGGGTCGTCCTTGGACCGCTGGGGCGTGATGATGGATAAAAGAATAAATCTATATCACACAGATGGCACTAAAAAATATCAAACATTGGCCACCTCAACTAACAGCAGTCAAAGTGCCGCTGTGTCAGCATCAAGGATATTGCTAGTGTCTGCCACAGATCATTACGTGGAGTTTGGTGACAACCCCACCGCAGATGCCACTGGTTTTGTCATACCAGCCAATGCTCCTATGCAGTTTCATTTTGTTGCAGGCCAAAAGGTAGCCGCAAGAACCCATAACGGCGCTGGACATATCAGTATAGTGGACGTAGATTAATGACCTATAGAAAATATATCAACATCGTAGAAGCAGCCAACAAAGGCTGTCCTATTGCTACCTATGACATAGACGTCAACTTAAAGAATCGTCAGAAGGCTATAGATGAATATCATTATGGTCCTGCCAATCCTAATGAACCAGAATCATATTGGAAAGATGCCGCCAAACGTTGGGGCATCACAGAAAAGACAGCCAAGACTATGAAGTGCGGTAACTGTGCTGCTTTTGATGTATCAGACAAGATGTGGTCTTGTATTGAAGCCGGAGTCAAAGGCGATGAGAAAGACGCAGATGCTATGGCCACAATACACCGAGCAGATTTAGGCTATTGTAATTTCCTACATTTTAAATGTGCAGGCGAACGTTCATGCACCGCATGGGTCACAGGTGGCGCTATAGACAATAAGGATAGAACACAATGAATATGCGCGAATTAATTAACCTCGTTGAAGGTGAGTTTAGAGACAACAACTTAGAAGAGTTTAAGCCCAGTGATCAAGCCTTAGACAATCTAAAAAGTAAATTTCTGCCTGACTGGGAAATGTTAGATCATAGAGAACTTACAGCCAAATATGTAGCCAAAGATCATAGACATGCACAGCAGTTTACAGAATGGATTAATAGTCTTTGTGAAAAGATGGATCACTTTGCTGAAGTCACACAAGATGTAGCCGAAGTAGCTGTGAAGACTAGCACGTTTGATGTCAAAGGTTTAACTATTCTAGATTTTCAGTTAGCCATGCAGATAGATCGATATGCTGAAAAGAATGACATTGAACAAGTTCGCATGAACGGTAACTTTGGCATGCATAAAGAAGATGCCTGTCCTAGTTGCGGCGGCCCCATTTACTTTCTAGATGAAATATCAGAAGGTAAAAAAGACGCCTGTTACTATAAAGTCAAGAACAGGGTAAAAGTTTGGCCTAGTGCCTATGCTAGCGGCCAGCTAGTGCAATGTCGTAAACGTGGTGGTAACTGGGGTAAGAAGAAATGAAAGTTGCAGAAATAATTTCTGAAGACCTACGTAAATGGTTTAAACAGAAATGGGTTCGCTTCGGCCCTGATGGCAAGATTCGTGGTGACTGCGCGAGGGGCAGCGATAAAGAAGGTAAGCCTAAATGTCTACCACAAGCTAAAGCTCATGCCTTAGGCAAGAAAGGTCGCGCATCGGCTGCTGCTCGTAAGCGTAGAGAAGATCCTAATGCCAACAGAACTGGCAAAGCTATCAACGTAAAAACAAAATAAGATGTTTAAGAGATTTGATGTTACTTTGATATCGACTCCTATATGCAACAAACCTGTGAATGATCTCTGCGAACAGGATTTTGCCTACTATGATAAAGACGGCTTTGAATTATGTAAAGCTGAACAAAAGTTTTATCATGCTATGCACTATCCTATTAACAATTCCATACTCAATCATACCTGCTGGCAAGAAACCTGGTTTGAACTAGAAAACAAATCTGATAATTTAATACTAGATCATTGTATGTTTTTATGTAGATCTAACTTTGAGCTCGCAGCACTAGAACAGTTAAAAAAATTAAAAACAGCATATCCTAAAGCAGACCTATTAATTAAGACTAAACCTAAATGGGGATTTGACTTTGCTCTCGATGCAGTTATTAATAACGAAGTATTTGAAGTCTTGCATATAGAATATGATCATAGAGACTACGATATATTCTCAACTAATATGCTAAGTTTCGATTATCGTGTTAGACACACTAACTGGCACGATGCAGCCAAACGTATCTATGACAGTCGTAGTCTATGGCAGGGACTTAAAGGTTTTGAGCAAAACAACTGGAAAGCCAAGTATCTGTTAGGATGGAGTAAAGCGGAGTATACTGAAAAATCAATATAGAAAAAGGACTCCGGAGAGTCCTTTTTCATTTCGTAACAATAATGTATATTACCGCTATGCGGGATAGCTTTCTATAATATAATATTTACTTCTTAGAAGTTGCACCTGCGTTGACAAAAGCGTACATTTTTTCTGCTGTTTCTAGAACTTTATCTAGTCCTGGAAATGCAGGCATTTCAACGGTGCTGATAATCTGCCCTGTCTTTTCATCACGCTTAGTGCTCATTTCCCAACCTTGAAACTTCATAGTATACTCGCCTTGGACAAGATCTTTTGCCATCGCTAGAATATCTGTACGGATTTCATAGCCGTTTTTATTAAATTTTACTTCTGGTAGTTTTGGTGTAAATTCAGACATGTTATTCTCCTTTATGTGTGTATGTCTATGTTTAGGACTTTTTATTTGATTGGGCAGTCCAAGCATCCCATCCTGCTCTAAACCAATCAATACTGAAAGGATTAAAGATCTTTTCTACTTTTGTTTCCATGACTTCACGACCCGCAGTGGTCATCACTGTGGTTCCTGTTTTAATAGAAACATGTAGGAATTCGGTTTGACTGTCTACATACTGAGTCCAAGCACGAGCAAGCTCTGGATTAGTAATGTACTTGTTGATAAATTGTTTCTTTCCGTTTTGTACGGAATCAACCATTAGTTCTGGAATATTAAACATAGTGTTCTCCTTGTGTGTATGTCCATGTAAGTTTAACAGATTTATTTAGTTTTGTCTAGGCTTTTAGGATTAAAATCTGTTTTAGTAAAGTCCCATTCACTGCCTAGTATATAAGTTTTTTCTTCATTAATTGATTGATCGATAGCAACAATAATCATAACTACTATCATACCAACAAAGGTAGCAATTAGTCCTAAGTCCATGTTTAGCCCTGCATAACTTTTTTAGCTGCTTCAATATTACCTTGTCTAGTGTAATAACTAGCAGCTCTGGCCTTGCCAAAACTTTCGCCGATGGCAAATAAAAATTTTAAAAATGATTTCATATAATTCTCCCTTGTGAGTATTTGTATTCGAACTCTTTGGTAAAGTGTTCAACGTCTGCGGCATTTTGTGGATGCTTGTTTGTAATAAAGCGATCTAATTCGCTTTGGTAATGAGCTGTAGGAAACATTTCGGCTAGACGCTCCAATAACCTAAACATTTGCTCTGATATGGTTTTCATTGTATAATCCTCTGTATAAATGTGTAAGTGTAGATACTCATGGTTTCTACTAATGTATTTAGCTAATTATATGCGGCACTGCACAAAAAAGCAATAATTAATCTATCCGTATCAAAAGGTTAAATATTAAAAAGGGATTACGAGCAAAATGCGTAAAAGTACCAGGTCAATTTTACAAGAATTAAGCGATTTAGGCGTTAGTAGAGATAAAGATCAAGTAATTGAAAGTCGTGGCGCGAATCTAATAGAATCAGCTATAAATTTATTAACCCTAATCAAAGAGCAATATGACCTCGAAACAGCAGCAGAATTAGAGCGTAGATTTATTAACGCTATTCGAACTTCAGAACCAGCAAAATTTAAGCGTGGAATGAAAAAAATTCAGGAATCAAAAAATGCAAATAAATGAGGGCGGAAATATGTTTCCAGATGTGGAACCCTTTGATCAAAAGGATGTTCCCGCTATACTTAACATAGTTAACAAAGCTCTAAATGGTACGGGCATACGTGTTATTCCCGTTGGTTCCGGAGCCAGTCCAACACCGGGCAAAATCAGCGGTGATCTAGATGTTATGGCAGACGAAGATCAAGTGCTACAGTTTTTTAATACCAAAGACGCTAAGTCTGCTCGTAAAGAACTAAATGCTTATATTGCTAAACAAGGACTGGGCACTGCTCAAAGCGGTATCAATGTACATGTTCGAGCACCATTAGGTGATAAAGCTCATCAGGTTGATATTATGGTTAGTCCTAAAGCCGACCGTGTGAGCAAGTTTCATACACACGACATACCAGCAGGCAGTCCATACAAAGGCGTTAACAAACAATTAATGATGGCGCTACTGGCCAAGAGCAAAGGCTATATGTGGTCTGCTTGGCAAGGACTATTTGCTCGCAATGAAGAAGGCAAAAAAGGTGATTTTGTCAGCGACGACCTAGATGAAATAGCACAATTATTAATAGGATCTGAAGCATCTGGACGCAGTTTATCATCAGTTGAAGCTATACTTAAAAGCCTTCCAAGCAACGAAGCTGAACAGTTACTAGATCGAGCCCGCCAAGATCCAAATTGGAAAGAGCGTTCAGTCAATGAAGAACTTAAACGTATTAGAAAGTTAAGTGGATTGAAAGACGAGGACGTTTCGATAGGTGGCCTTACTAAACACGATAATGGAGATATGTCTTATAATGCAGGACCTTTAAGTATACGTAAAAAATCGGACGGTTCAACAGATTCGTCTTATACTATGGGAGATACTACTGCTCGTGTACAACGAAATCCTATTGGAGTTTCAACTCTTACTGCTAAAGGTTCAGCGGCAGATGATATTGTAGGTGTAGATGCTAGTGCAAGTCGTAAAGGAGTTGATCCAGCTAAGTTTGCCGCCTTTCAAAAGCAGCAGGCCAAAGAAGAACTTGATGCTATGTTAAGAATTGCGAGACTTAAATGAGAGCAAGAGAATTTCTAATAGAAGCAGAAGAAACTGCTAAAAAGAAACTAGGTCGTGCTTTTAACCACTTAGAAGATCTAGTATTCTTTCACGGATCAGCAGGCACAATGGAAGCACTGGATCATGTTAAAGAATTAGCCACAGCAGAAGGCAGTCAGACTTTAAGAATCAAGTGGGACGGTAATCCTCAGATATACTGGGGGCGTGAACGTGCAGGAGGTCCCTTAATATTAACAGGGCACAACGGCTGGCTTCGCGGTGCTAAAACAGATAACCCTAAAGATCTAGCTAAGTTTATTGCCTACGGCAGCGGCAATCCTAAAACACCCGAAGAGCAACAGCAACGAGTAAACTTTGCCAAAGAGTTTAGCAGCATGTATCCTGTGTTTGATGCAGCTACACCCAAAGACTTCGTAGGCTTTGTCTACGGTGACGGTTTATTCATGCGTCGTCCTGCACTAGACAAACAAGGCAACTTTACATTCTGTCCTAATCCTAACAGTCAAACTTGCTATCATGTCAAGCCAGACAGTCCCTTAGGAGAACGTATTAAACAAGCACAGATTATGGTTGTTGGTCATGCGTTTTTTCCAGAGTTTGGTATGGACGACAGTGAACAGCAACCTTTAGATGACTTTGAACAGTTTAATTCAAACCCTGCTGTAATTGTACAAGGGCCTGTATACAATTCTAATCCTGTAAGTATTGATACAGGCGAAATAGATCGTGTAGAAGCTTATCTAAAGCAGAACTCTGCTGTAATTGATTCATTCCTACAAGGCACAGCAGGACTAGGTGATCTTAAAAATATATTGTATACCTATGTAAATCAAAGCGCCAAAGCTAAGAACTTAGATCAACTAGGCACACAAGATTTCTTTACATGGTTAAAATCTAGCAAAGTTAGCTTGCCTAAGCAAACTAAGATTGAACAACTAGCACAACAGAACGCTAATGCACTAGATGCTATATTTGGTCTAGTTGGTCGTATCATGACTCTCAAAGATCGTATTATTGATCAAGTAGAACAGAATCAAGGCGAGATATGGGCTACTAACGGAGAAGGCTTTGTACGCTATGCTCCGCAGGGAAAACAGTTTGGTAATGTTAAATTAGTGCCCCGCAAACGCTGGACCCCGAAGTAATCTTAGATCCTTAAAAAGCAGCCTTTGGGCTGCTTTTTTTTACCTTTTGGTAAATAATTATACAAAGGCTCACAGGTGTGAGTCCCCCGTAGAGAACGGGGATAGCCAACGAGGAGATATATCATGGCAGGATTTACAAGAGTTAACCCAACAGACGTGACTTTGGGTACAGTACAAAAGACATTTCAGCACACAGTATTCAAGTATGTACTAAGCGGTTCCGGCGGCGCAGTTGCTCTAACAGCAGCAACAGCAACTCCAGTTACCGACGAAATCGGTACAACATCAGCAGTATTCCAAGTTAAGAGCGACGGTCTAGCAATTATCACTTACGGTGACAACCACAGTTTAGATGTTGATACATTAGCTACTCGTGTTGGTCGTGTAATTGGTGCTGGTTCATTAACAGCGACTGGTGTTTGGACATTTACAGCAGGCGGTACATTAACAGTTACAGCCCCAACAACATTGTTTGCACTATAATTTCCATTCGGGATGGGAAGCATTAAAGGACCTTTGGGTCCTTTTTTGTTGAGGTCAAAGTTATAAATAATACAATAGGCAAACAACTAGGCTCGCAATTTTAGGCACATGTCCGCAAGGAACCTGACCACTTTGGAGTTTTATTGGATGCCCACACAAGCAGAACGACTAGCCGTAGTCGAAACAAAAGTACATAATATTGAAGAACGAGTCACCACCTTACAGGCAGACGTAAAAGACCTACACGACTGCTTAGATCGCACACGTGATCTACTTGATAAAAAACTAGACGACATGCTCATTGAATATAGAGCTAATAGAGATCGTTATTATCAAGTGCTAGAAGATAACAAGAATGAAGCAGAAGTAGCACATGCAGATTTAGCCAAAAAGATATCTAATCTTGAAAAAATCAAAATGAAAATTACCTTAGGAGCTGTTGCTCTTGTAGCTTTTACCGCAGGTACAGGCTATCTAACTCTAGAACAAATGACCAAGATCCTAGTTAAGCTAGGCTAATCATACCTTTAATATAGAATAAACAGAGTAGTTAAATACTCTGATGATTTACAGCCTATATACCCTAGTAGACATAACAGAAACTGGTCAATATCGATCACGTTCTGACATTGAACGACTACAACAGCAAAACTTTGATACAGTAATGCAGACAATTGCCTTAGCTGGGAACATTGACACTTATAAATCCCCAACTATCATTGCCGCAGATATTTTTGGAAATCCAAATATACAATGCTGGTGTTTAGAATGGACTATGGAAAGAGAGCAAGTGTTTGAATATCAAGGCGACGAGCTATACAGACTTAAAGAATTATTTGAATTTGTTCCTGTAATAACTAATTTAACAGAATCTACAAAATTTGAAACTCCTGTTTTTAGATTAGGCCTAAATATCATTTTTGATTTTAAGCCATAAATATACTAATGCTATTAAGAGAATTTAAATTAGACAGTCTTGTAGGTTCAGCCGTTCAGTTTCATGATCAGCTCAATCCAAAGCTTTGGCGCGGCCGAGAACTAGAGCCTAAGGTCCGATACAAATTACTTAAAATAGCCAAACACTTTATTGATTTTATTAACATACCTAGTATTCGACTACGTGATGTTACTATATCTGGTTCAAATGCTGCCTATACTTATACAGCTACATCAGATATAGATTTACATCTAGTAGTTGATATACCCCGTGCTGCTGAATATCATTTGAAGCCATTGTTTGATGCTAAAAAGAATCAGTATAATTTTAACCATGATGTTAAGATACACGGCATTGATGTAGAAGTTTATGTACAACCTAGCACAGATACACATCATAGTGCAGGCATTTACAGTGTACTAGACAACAACTGGATCAGTGCTCCAAAAGCAGAAAAAGCTACTATTGATAGCAGTGATGTAGAACTTAAAGTTAAGAGTTATCTTAATAAAATTAAAATGGCGCTTAGAACTAGAGACTTAGAAGCAGCTAACGCTATCAAAGATGAGATAGGCAAGTTACGCAAAGCAGGACTAGAACGTGCAGGAGAGTTTTCAGTAGAGAACATAGCATTTAAAGTATTACGAGCTAAAGGTTATATAGATCAACTACGCCAGCACATTTATGATTTAGAGGACGAGGCCCTTAG
>SXGQ01513264.1_pt1 | contig 32196 bp, 30 predicted proteins | sample 3178371 | NCBI WGS metagenome assembly SXGQ01 (sample SAMN11356859, study PRJNA531348) | freshwater metagenome | isolation source: freshwater sample F1-20 | place: China: Fuxian Lake, Yuxi | collected 2017-12-25
GATTTTGCTGGCGCGTACCACACCGCTGGCTGAGGTAACAAAAAAATCCGAGGGAATGTCGATCTTTATCGTTGACTTGCGCGACGCAGTGGGCAACGGCCTCGATGTGCGACCGATTCGAAATATGGTCAATCACGAGACGAATGAATTATTTTTCGAGAACCTCGAAATCCCCGCTGAAAATTTGATCGGGGAAGAGGGTAAAGGTTTTAAATATATTCTCGATGGCCTGAATGCCGAGCGTGCGCTGATCGCCGCCGAGTGTATTGGTGATGGCTACTGGTTTATCGACAAGGTGACCCGCTATGCCAATGAGCGTATTGTGTTCGGTCGTCCCATCGGGCAAAACCAAGGTGTACAGTTCCCGATCGCCAAGGCGTATGTGAATGTAGAGGCGGCTAGCCTGATGCGCTACAAGGCCTGCGAGCTATTCGATACCGGCAAACCCTGCGGTGCCGAGGCTAATAGGGCCAAGCTGCTAGCCGCTGATGCCTCGTGGGAAGCAGCCAATGCGTGCCTGCAGTTTCATGGTGGCTTCGGCTTTGCTGCAGACTATGACGTGGAGCGCAAATTCAGAGAGACTCGTTTGTATCAAGTTGCACCAATCTCGACGAACTTGATTCTTTCGTATGTCGCCGAACATATTCTCTGTTTGCCACGCTCTTTTTAACGCATTTAATAAAATAGCGCTGGCGTTACCGGAACTGCCTCGCCGTACGTCATGGAATGTCTCATTTAAATTGCAGCGTGAGCGATTCGTTCTGCGAACAGCACGATACCGATCACCAGTACAAGCTGCGACAAGCGCCGCACTACTAATGTCTCCCATGCTGTCTTGCGCAAGTACATCAATAATGGCACGGTAATCAAAATCGCAGCCAGTTGTCCGGCCTCGACGCCAAGATTAAAGCTGAGCAACGACCACAGCAGGCTGTCGTGCGGTAAGCCTATCTCTGCCAATACGGATGAAAACCCGAAACCATGTACCAGGCCGAATAGTAAGCTGACCGTCCAGCGGCGTGAAATGGCGTAACGTGGAAACAGGTTTTCAAATGCGACATAGGCTATCGATAATGCGATAACAGCTTCAACAAGTGCTGCCGGTGGTGTTACCCAAGATAATGCCGCAGCACCCAGCGTTATGCTGTGCGCAATAGTGAACGCAGTGATAATTTTCAGTAGCGATACCAAGCCACCACCGCACAACACCAGTGCTAACAAGAATAACAAGTGATCATAACCAGTCACGATATGCTCTATACCGAGCAAGAAGAACCCACCCGCATGCTGCGGATGTGCGCTATCACCGCCACCAATGCTGACGCGCGCTTCTCGCTCAGTATCAGAAAAATTCAATGAACGGCTACCACCAGACCAGGTCATGACTGCGACAACATGGTGCTTGTTGCCGAGAGCGACTGGCAGGTCATCGCGTATCAGCAGCTGCTTTGGCGCTGCTGCGCAGGTGAAATCAAGCTGCAGTCCTTTTGCCTCGGTGACCGGGCAAGCGACATCGTCTGCGCTCATGCTGATGTGCTTGCGCATGGCCTCGCCCAAGGCGCGCTCATCAGTGTTTGGGGCGGTGGGTGTGAGCCGGTAACTGATATTGCTGCCGTCGACGGCAATCGATGCAAATCCGGTTGCATCACCCGAGTGTGCTGCGGCGATAGCGCAGGTCAGCAGGCACACGCCTGCGCAAAGCCAGTATAGCGCTTGCCTCATCGACCCCGGTTGGCGCCTGCGGCAGGTGTTGGTGCGGTGGGTTGTTTGGCGACTGCGTCTATCATCGCCACCAGATTCGTGATCTGGTACTCGGCAATCGTGATCGCCTCATTCGCGCCTACCGGCAAAACATATCGGCTGTAGCCGTCCGGGCTGACGGTACCTACAGCCAAGCGCGTGATCGGCTCAGTGCTTTTTACTGCGTATACCATCACGAGGATATCCGGACGTGAGACACCGTACTCGTCTTGGCCGGGCTTGAGCGGTATAGGCTGCTCTTTTTGCGTGCGGCTGAACATGGTGATGGCTTGCGCAATGGTGCTGGCCACTAAGGGGTCAGCACGATGGGTATGGGCGGCGGCATTCGCTTCATCTTGCTGGCCATGGTAGAGCCACGCACCCGTCTCGTCGCGCTCGAACCGGTGCAGCTGACCCTTGCGCAGAATTTCAATTGCGCCGATTTGTTCCAGTGGTAAGGGTAGTAAAAATTTTTCCGAGCGGGTGGTCGATACCTCGATATGCTGTGCGCGGCGGGTTTCTTCAACGCCAATCACAACAGCCAGTATCGCTACCAGCACCCAAACAAATAACAATTGCTTGCGGCGCGCTTTCATCGACGCCTCCACCAAACAGCTACACCCAGCGCTGCCAGCAGCAGCGGTAACAGTATCAGCGACAGAATGAAGGTTGCCTTCATTTGCGTATTCGTCATACTGACCACAGGCAGGTCGTAGGTGCGGGGCTCCAGACCGATCAGATTCTCTCTTGCAGCCAGGTAGTTCACTGCGTTGAGGAACAGCGCACCATTGCCCAAAATATGGAAGAAAGAATTGGTCGCAAAATCCGAGTCACCGGCCACAATAATCCGTGAGGGTTTGCGCTCGGTACTGATGGGTTTGGCTTCGTCCGCTTTTTCACCGCGCAGCTCTTTCATGATGATGGTGGCGGAATCCACGGTGTTCGGGTTGAAGCTGGCGGCCAATGCCAAGGTCAGTGGCCCGGTCTTGCTGGCACCTTGCACAAAGTCTGCACGGGCGCGATCAGGCGAGGTAAAACTTTTGCGCGATGAATTCACCAGTGGACGTATACGCACGCCGGGCACGGGCTTGGCAGTGGGCATCAGCGCGCTCACACCGGGATAAAACGTGAGCGGTAATTTATTGGTCACCTCGTGCCGGTTATAGTCGGTAACTGCTGGCGCAGAGACATCAGCCCAGAAATGGCTTGCCTCATCAATGACCAGACCTTGATCGAGCTGCACACCGTATTTCGCCAAGATGGGGTCGAGACCGGTTTTAACGAATGGGTCCAGCAGAAATAAGGCGTTGTGGCCATTATCGAGATACTGCTCGATCACTTTTACTTCTTGCGCCAGATAAGGCATAGCCGGCCCAATCACCAGCAGCAAAGAGCAGCGCTCGATATCAACATCTTTGCTCATCAGCGAGATTTTTTCTACCACGTAGTTCATCGCTTCGAGCGAGCCACGCGCTTTGGCCATGCCGTGGTTCTCATGCAGCACCATCTTGGTTTCCAGGCCATGCGAGTGGCCGGCGGCGCCCTCGGTGTGGTCGTGCGACTCGAGGCTGAACGGGTCTGGTTCCCCGTGTCCTTCCGCAAAACAAGCGAGCTGCTGCTTACCCTGAGAAACACGCAAAATACCGTTAGCGATATCGGTTTCTGTTGGGCCATTAACGGTCAGCTTGCGACCTTCACTCTCCATCAGTGCCGTACCCGGAAATTCAACGCCACGCATTTTTGCTTGCGAGGGATTCAGCATGGGATCAAAAAATGACACCGTAATTTTTTCGTTTTGCGATGCAATTTGTTCGTACAACTCGACGGTTTCACGCATGCCACGATCGTGAAAGAACGTAATAGTCACCGGCTTGTCGACAGCTTTAAGCATTCGAATCGTCTGTGGTGCCAGCGAGTGTTCCCGGTTCACAGTCATGTCGAGACGGAGCGGGTACAAGGCGGCGACCCATGCAATAGCTACAAACAGTAGCAGCATGCCCAGCATCAGCAACAATAACTCGGCACGCTGGCCACGCAGTAATAATCGAACTTCAGCGCGCAACTGCCATGCCGCGTACGCGCTGCAGCCCAAGCCGGCCAGCAGTAGCAATAGCGCAAGCGCCGAGGAACCGACGATCAGGGCACTAGCGAATGCTGAACCGGCCAGTAACAGCAGGCCGGCGATCAGTGTCAGTCCGTGACGAAATGAGTTTTCCATGCAGCGATAGGGGAATAATCAGCGGCGTAATTGCAAATAACCGGTATTGAGTGTGAGCGCACAGGCAATCACGGCAAAGAAGAACGTAATACCTTCCGAGCGCAGCAAGCCGCGAATAAAGTCAGCAAAGTGCAATGCAAACGACAAATGCGCAACCAGATCACGTAATAACAGCGAAGACTGCAGTGACTGCAGATGGCCGACAAACCAGAACCCGAGCAGCACCGGGATGGTGATCAGCGCGGCCACGATCTGATTCTCAGTCAGCGCAGAAAACAACTGGCCAATTGCAATACAGGCCATGCCCAGCAAAATAAAACCGAGGTAGCCGGAAACAATATTAAGCGTTTGCGGCGTGCCGAATAAATACAGCGGCACCAGGTTGATCCATGTAGCGGCTGTCATCAGCAAAAAGATGCTGACAGCGCCAAAATATTTGCCGAGCACCACTTGCCAGGTCTGCAGCGGCAGGGTCATGAGCAGCTCCATCGTCCGCGCGTTGTACTCAGCTGAAAACAGACGCATCGTGAGCACAGGCGAAATAATCAGCAGCAGAATGCCCATGTTCTGCAGCGTCGAGTCCATGGTACCGATGCCGGTCAGGAAGATGTTGTAAGTAAAAAAATATCCGGTACCGAGCAGGAACACGGCGATCACAAAGTAGGCAATCGGCGACCGGAAATAGCCTAGTATCTCTTTAGCGTAAACCGCACGCACACCATCGAGCGCATTCATGCCACCTCCTGCGCGGGTTCGCTGCTAGTGCGTGCGTTGGCCTGCTCGCTGCCGTGGCCGATGTAGCCTAAAAATACATTCTCTAGTGTGGGTTGGCGGCGCTCAAGTCGATACAGCTCACCTGCGCTCATGATGGCGCGCGCGATACGCGATTCAATGCCATCAACATCGTGCACCAGGCAATCAACACTGAGAACGCTGCTGCGTACCGGATGCGGGCGAATATTCAGCCCCATCACACCATCGACTGCATTAAGTGCTTGCTCGATCGCGGCGCGGTCGCCGACAACGTCTAGCAGCACGCTATTACTTTGCTGCGCTTTTTTCTGTAATCCGTCGGGGGAATCGACCGCCAGCAAGCGGCCACCATTGATGATGGCAACACGCTGACATATCAGCGTTACCTCGGGCAGTATATGCGTCGAGATCAGCACGGCGTGCTTGCTGCCAAAGTTGCGGATAACCTCACGCGTCTCTTGAATTTGGCCAGGGTCGAGACCGGCAGTCGGTTCGTCTAATAGCAGTACACCCGGTTCGCCGAGCAGCGCTTGCGCCAGCCCCACCCGCTGCCGGTAACCTTTGGAGAGCTTGTAACACTCTTTCCGGGTGACGGCTTCCAGCCGGCATGCGCTAATGACGCGATCGAGCTGTTGCGCTATTTGCGGCGCAGGCACGCGCTTGGCACGCGCTACAAAGCGCAAATACGTGGTTACATCCAGCACGTCGTATAACGGTGGGGATTCGGGCAAATAACCAATGTAAGGGGCTGCCTGCTCGCGCTCGGTTGCCATGTCGTGGCCACAGACTTTTACCGTGCCGGCGCTGGCCTCAGTAAAGCCGGCAATCATGCGCATGACAGTCGTTTTGCCAGCACCATTGGGACCAAGAAAACCGACAATCTCGCCTTGTTTTACGTCGAACGAAATTGCGTGAATGATCGCTTTTGAGCCGTAGCTTTTACTGACCTTGTCGAGAACTATCATTGCGGCTTGGTACGGGTCGTTACGAGTTTCTGCTGCTTTGCATACCCCGAAAAAAACCCCCCGGACTAGCGGGGGGTTTTCAGAGCAAGGAGATTACGTAGTTACGCGATCACTTGTGCCATTTGTTACCGTCTTTGGCGAACTGGCCGGCGTCATGCGCCATGAACAGCTTGCCACCTTCAAGGTCACGCATACGCTTGAGCTTATTCAGCGAATCGGTATAGGCCTGGATGCTGAAGTTGAGACCGGCTGGATAACCGTCGAGGTTTTCCTGCATCCAAACAGCGTCCTGCGTCAGGATAATCATCTGACCGCTCTTCAGTTTTACCTTGAGCGACTGGTGACCAATGGTGTGGCCCGGCGTAGCGATAATTTTCACTGTGCCGTCGCCGAACAGGTCGTAGTCACCGTCGAGTTCGTAGAAGTCATAGTCACGGGCAGACACCAGGTCATTCAGAACAAAGGTGCCGTTGGCTGCACGGCCCTGGAATTTCTCAGGCCAGTAACCTTGGTACAGCTCTTTCTTCTGGAAGACGTGCACTGCCTTGGGGAACATGGCGATGTTACCGGCATGGTCGAGGTGACTGTGCGAGGTGACGACCACTTTGACGTCATCCACCTTCAAGCCAACTTTTTCGAGTTGCTTGTCGATCACGTCTGAGCGCTGCTGACTTGGCTTCAGGAAGTCGCAGCTGCCTGCTGCCCAGTACTTCTTGCAGTTTTCTGTGCTGTCCGAAATAGCAACGTTGTTACCGGTGTCGAATACCACCACGCCTTTCGGGTGCTTCAGAATCCACATCGAGACGGGAATCGTGATGTCTCGTGCGGTGGGGAATGTGGGGATCAAGCCTTGAATATTGAACGGCCCGAACATGCCGCTCGTTGTCCAATACAGCTCCTGCGACTGTGCCGACGGGGCGGTGCTCATGCACAGCGCGGCCAACAGCGATGCCAAAATACCCGATTTCTTCATGAGTCTTCCTCCGTCGTTATGGTTATTTGCTTCGTTACACAGTGCCGGTGCTTGCCACACCTCTGGTTCTGTTTTTAATCGGGGCTAAGACCTTGCCCCTGTTATTTTTCGGCGCGTTTCCCCCGCCGATCCAAACCAATCTTGTTGTGGGGATCATGGTGCATTGCTATTCACTGTATGTCAATCATTCATTTGGCGAATACCCGAGGCGCTTCAAGGCGTCGCTGCCGAGAGGTGAGATGCTTATATCCAAACTATTAATATTTATATTTTTATAACGCGCTACCCGTTCACCGCGCTGAAACAACCTTGGGGCGGCACTCGATAGGGAGGCCGTAGCCGCTGGACCTGACTTTATGTTCCGCGGTGAACTCAATCTGAAACCAGCGGCAGATCGGCGTGAAGTAGCGGTAATTCCAGACATAGCCGCGGTTACGCGCCAGCCCAAAACTGTCGCGCGACATGCCGATCAAATCAATAACTTCATCAACATCCATGCCGGGCTTGATCAGCCGAAAATTCTCTTCATTGAGTAACTGTTGGTAGCTAGTCGCTTTTCCCTCGGTATCAAACTGCACGCGGTAGGTGTGCTTGCCGGATGGTCCGCGCGGAAAATCCAAACGCTGCGCTTGGTCGAGCTCGTTTGGTAGCGGGTAAGGCCTTCCCATCGCTGCAATCACTTGTTCGCGCGACATGCCAATGAACCGCTCGGAGGGAGAGTAAGTGACACAAGCGCTAACGAGCAGGCTCATCAGCAGCAATACAAAAAGGTTTCGCAGCAATCTCATCGCACCGCCCATCGCAAGAAAAAATAATTCACTACGCGCGTCGTCATGATGCCCAAAAAGGTAAAGCCATGCATTCCGTCGAGCTTTGACCGCACGCGAGTGTGAATCTAAATATTTCTTTTAGTCCTAATTAGACCTTTATTAATTTAAGGGTATTTTAGTTTGCGAGCGTTTACTATCTTTAAATCAGTTGTTTTAAATGATGGTTTCAATTTTGATTCGAGTGGTTGTGATTAACCTATTTTTTGTAGTGGTTTTCACTGTTCAGCCTCAGGAAAATTTCCCGTTGATTCAATGACTTGTTCGCTTTAGGATCCGTGCAGGGACAAGCTCCCTCTCTTAACACGTCTATCTTCTGATAGGGCGATTTCGCCGGCCGCTTTTTGCGGCCGGTTTTTTCTTGTACTCACAAAACTTGAATGAATTGCTTGAATTCATCATTAATTCAGGTATGCTAAAAAGCGAATCAACAGGGTAAGGCTGCTTTCGGAGTAGTACCTTGGCTCTGTGATCTCCACGCGGTGCAAGTCGGCGCGTGCAGTAGGTAGGTACGTCGGGAGATGCTAGCGGCGAAGAACATGCGGTGCGAAGCGGCCCCCCAACTAAAAACAAGGAGACCAAATGAAAAAATCGGTTGTTTCTCTCTCACTCACCGCGTTGACAGCGGGTGCCATGCTGGCTGCCATGCCGGCCTCTGCTGTTAATGTGAAGGTTGAGTCCTTCCAAAAAGCGGAGTCGCCATGGGATATGGCTTTCCTTCCTGATGGCACCATGTTCTTCACCGAGAAGTGCGGCGGCCTGTCGGTACGTACATCTTCCGGCGGCGTGAACAAACTGCTTGGCGTTGGCGGCAGCAGCGGCTACAGCCAGACCAAGGATGACTTGTTCTGCGATGGCCAGGCGGGTGTGCTCGGCGTTGCAGTTGACCCTGACTTTGCGTCGAATCGGTACATCTATCTGATGTCCAGCTCGCGCGGCGACAACCGCACCTATGGTGGCTACAACAACATCGTGATGCGCATGAAAGTGAATTCTTCGCTTTCCGACGTATCGGATGTTAAAGAGATCATCAACGACCTCGGCTACAAGCCGAAGAAGTCGAACCACCCATTCGGTGGCCCTGGTGCGCACAACGGCGGTCGTATCCGTTTCAGCCCAGGTGACGGCTTCCTGTACGTGACAATTGGCGACAACCATAGCGGCGAGGGTCCTCAGCACCCCACCCAGATGCGTGGCAAGGTCTTGCGCGTTGACCGTGACGGCAATGCAGCACCGGGTAACAACCCACCGTCAGGCTTTGACAAGCGTGTCTTCACCTACGGCCATCGTAACCCACAGGGCATTACTTTCCGCCCAGGTACCAACGAGCCTTACACCTCCGAGAACGGCCCATGGCACAGCGATGAGGTAACCAAGCTGGTGAATGGTGGTAACGGTGGCTGGGATCCGCGAGGCGAAGTCAATGGCCGTCCTGCATGCCCAGACGCGTATTGTGGCTATTCGCCTAACCAGATGGGTGCAATGGCTCCGAAAGACCGCGCAGCGTTCATGCCTATGACCGACCTGAAGGCCTACCCAAAAGCGATGAAACCAGCATGGAACAACAACGGTTTGTCGCAAGGTATGTGCGGCAGCGCCTGGTTGGTTGGTAAGCAGTGGGGTAAGTGGGAAGGCCGTCTGGCAGTGGGTTACGCTGGTATCGGTATCCACGGCACACCAACGGGTAACCGCATCGACGTCCTGGATGTTTCCAAGGATGGCTCTTCAGCCAAGCGTGAAGAACTGTCATGGCCAGGCGTTGCTGGTCGCTTCCGTCACCTGACAACGGGCCCAGACGGTGCTCTGTATGTGGGTGATGAGGCCGCCAACATGATCTACCGTGTTACACCGGAATAAGTAGCGGTTGTGTCTAAACGCGCTGCCTTCGGGCAGCGCGTTTTTTTATGGAGATATTCATGCGTCGCTTTATCGCACTACTGCTGTTCTCAGGTGTTGCTGTTTTCGGCAAGGCCATGGCTGAGGACACTGAACCACTCAATGGCTTACTGCTAAAAAATCAGTGCTTGGCTTGTCACATGATTGATAAACGCAAGTACGGTCCGATCCTGAGAGAAGTCGCTGCTAAATACGCAGGTGACGAATCCGCAGTCGCCAAATTGGCCACCAAGATCAAAGCCGGTGGTACCGGCGTCTGGGGCGAGGACATCATGCCGCCACAGGGTCATGTGTCTGACGCTGACGCCAAGCAGCTAGCCAAGTTGATTTTATCGCTCGAACCGAAGAAGTAAATTCTGGCGCTGCTGTTGCCTGCGCTCTTTTGTCTGGCGGTCGCAGGGAGAATGAAGCGGATGAGCTAAGCGCGTGTCTTGGCTCAACCGTCCTCACCGCCCGGGCACACAATATCAATAATCGCGGCGCCGACGCTGTTTGGTGTAATGGAGCTCCATTCACTCGCTGCCTTATTCAGATCGGCCGGCGTAATCTCCTTGCCCTTGGCCCAAGGCTGATCAAACCACTGCTCTTTCAATACCCTAAGCTTTCGGTTCTGGCAGTCATATTCGGCCAAGGTTTTTACTGAGCGGGTACCCGCATTGCCGGGTTCAAGCAAGTTCCCAAGCTCCCATACCTGACGCATGATCGCCATCGGTCCGCTTTGTTTTACCGTATCGGGGTCAATATATTTTTCAAATTTGAGTGCACGTGTATCACCGACCTTCACCCACTCGGCCGAGGCCGTAATACACACGGGTAAAAATATGAGGGGCAAGAGTTTGCGCATAATGAGCTCATGGTTTGTGTGAACACAGCGAGCGCTGTGCCGAGGTCTGGAAATTAGCATGATCTGTCGACCAGAGCTTCGACTTCTCTTCGCTACCCGCCCAATTAGACAATGATGTCTTGGGCATGTACTGCCACTGTCTTATTTTAGAAATCGATATAATGTGGTGAGCTTAATCAAGCCCAAATCGGCAACTACCGGCTTCGGGCGATGTCATTCACTTTGGAAGGGATTCAACATGGCCGCGCTTGTCACTCGCCACACCGAAGGTTTCGCAACCGCACCGCAGGTTAGCCCGCATGATTTGGCGGAGATCGCGGCTATGGGTTTCAAGACGGTGGTCAATAATCGTCCGGATGGTGAGGGTGGCGCAGAGCAGCCGAGTAATGCCGAAATCGAGGCAGCGGCGCAAGCAGCAGGTTTGAACTACGCTTATCTGCCTGTAATCAGCGGACAAATTACCGAGCAGCAGGCGAGAGACTTTGCCCACTTGCTCGCGCATTCACCAGGCCCGCTGCTGGCGTTCTGCCGTAGCGGCGCACGGTCGCAGAACTTGTATCAACTCGCTGCCATGGTTGCCGCGGCCCCTCGCCAGTAAGCATTAGCTTTGGCACGAGGAGAGCGTCAGGATTTTTGCTGTTGACGTATTTCACTGGCGCTGGCTAGTCGACATCCAGCACGCTCGACGCGCTGACGTGCGGCACGAACCTGATCGATATTGCTGACTGTGTAGCCGAGCGGTACATCTTCCAGGCCAACCCGCACATGACCGCCCTGTGCCACCGTGTGCTCGATCAGTGCATCAATTTTTACACCTAAGCCTGCAACCATCCACGGTGAATCCGGCGCCTCAATCGCAAGTAATTGGGTGTACGCATCTACCGCCCACGCCTCGGGTGGAAAGCCGAAGGTAAAGTCATCTGAAAACATCAAGCGGTACACCGGCGCGGGCACGCCCGGCAGTGATTTTTGTAATCCTGCCCCCAGCCGCATGAAGCCGGGTTCGTATATCGCATAAGAAGGCGTCAGTTGATATTGCTTGCATAGCGCCAAGCCGTATCGCACATGATCTTCAGGGTTGGCGTAGATGAAGCCTTGCTTGCCGCGTTGGATGTCTTCTTGGGTCGTGATATGGGTCGAGCCCGGGTCAACCACGGTCCATTCCAGCAGGCCATCGCGCGCTAATGCCTCGACAGCGCTGTAGCGCTGCTCGGCATTCAAGCTGTGCTTGGCATCCACATCGCCCGCAAACGGTAACGTACCGTAGCAAATAACATCGACTTGGCTACGAATGCGTTCAATGATGGGTGCGTAAATTTCCGCATCATCACGCTGCCGCTGCGTGAGGGGATCGTACGGATGAAAATGAATAATCGCCGCACCTTCATGGGCACAGGCGATAGCCTGCTCGACAATTTCATCCGCATGAATCGGAATCGACGGCTGTCGCTCGCGTGACCAGGGGCCATTCAGCGCAACTTCCAACCAGACCGCGTGTTTTTGCTGCGAGTCGATTACTGACACATGCTGCTCCAGATAGCTTCCAGCTGGCTGCCTTTGTCTGGCACCTTCCATTCGCTTTGGCGCTGCTCGGCATGAACCGAACCACCGCCACCCATATTCTCTGCAAACAGATCGAGGCTCAGCGAACGAATCAACCTGGCTTTGCAGTCGAGCTCGTAGCGCGCTTTCGCGCTCAGGTAGTTTTTACCGTCGTGTTGCTGCGCTTTGTGAAAATCTTCAGAGGTATTCAGTTGCCATCCGGTGGCCGTTTTTTCTGCAGTATCGCGATCCGCGTACAAGATGCCCTCACGGGTTTCCTGAACCAAGCTCCAGCCAGCCCATGCCGGCGCAGCGGTAATCAGTAAGGTGAAGAACAGGGTGCTTGGTTTCATCATGATTGGAGTTTACCTGATGCGGGTAATAAACCACATCTGCTGATATCCTCGTTACCATTTTGCTTGTACGGCATTGCTAAAAATATAGCGGTCAGCTTTGTTATCGGTGAAAGAGACGTCATGTCAAGTTGCGCGATTTGACGTGCACCCTCGCATTCATGGCTACATAAGGCCTTAGCGAATCACCGTACCTTGGCTGCGCCGCATGACCCCTTAGGACCGTAGCGATATATGCCTCTATTCATAACAAAACCTGCTTTGCAGCGACATCATTCTTGCATCCAGCTAATTGGTCGCCTGCTACTCATCGTTTTTTCGCTGACTGTTGCTAGCAATGTGCAGGCCGATTGGCGACAGATTTTTGAAGATGAACAATATGTTTACTTCGTCAACGACGCCACCAAAGTCGACAAGCCCCGGCCCAGAGTAAGAGTGATTCGAAGTTTCAAGCAAGCCAACGCACAGGGTGATTTATCAGCAAAATTATTGTACGAGGCTGAGTGTAGTAGTAATCGATTACGCATGATGTCAGGCGTACTGAATAAAGGGAACATGGCCGATGGCGCCGTCTCAGGCATGATCAACTCGCAGGGTTGGATGGAGGCTAGCACCCGGCCTGTACTGCAAATTCTTTACGAGCTGCTGTGCAGTTCAAGCGCCGCCGATGCCGAGTCACAAATGGGTAAGCGCATCAGCCCGCCAGATATCAATGAGTGAGCGATCGATTCTTTTGGGGGGTGGCTCTGATCATCATCGGTGCGTGACTGATCCTAATCATCGCTGGTATGGCTTCATTACATGGTGTCAGTCGATTGGCTTTTCAAAAGCGCGGCATCCACGAAATCTAGCCGACGAAGCATTATTATTTCAAAGCTTGTCCCTATATTGGAACTGCTGTGTTGCGTTGCTTCCCGGCTCGGGCGTTGTATTCAAAAGGTGGCTATGTCCAAGTTGAGCGCCGATCATACGCATGAACTTACAGCGTTACATTAATTATCGGCGATCTGCACCGACTCTAATTCTTGATAAAATTTTTGTCGGAAGTCGTTACTGTATTCCCATTTCAAAATCAGAAGTCGTTTATTTACGACCCCGACCCAGTAGGTCATCTTGAGCGAGCCCTTGTACACCTCACCTCCTTTCAGCATGGTCGCTTTCACTGAGCCACTCGCATTGATCTTGAAAGTCGAGAATTCTCCTAGTTTAATCTTTATTTTTTCGAATCTTTCTACCTTGTGCTCGAGTACTTCAATAACGGATGCATCTTCCGTTTGAATATCGGACGAGCCGGTCCATTGGTCTCCAACTTTCATGGTTTCGTCAAACAGCTTGATAGCAGGAGACCACGAGCACACATGAAGTTGAACAAAACAAAACTCTTTTTCAAGGTAACCATTCTTCGATGTTAAAAATTCCGTAGATCGACCGCCTCGGACCACAGTGCCTTTGCGCGCTGATCCATCAACCTCGTTAATTTGATACTCGAATGATTCGGACTTGATGTTATTTTTTAGAAAATACTTGACACGGTCGCCCGATCGGAAATTTGTGAATTCTGGGAGTTGCTGCGCTGTGGCTGCAGCGGAAACCAAAAATAACGCTATGGCGGCCGATCGACGGAGAGTTGATTTTATTGCGAGCATTTTTGCCTCAGATTGGTTTTGCGGTAAGCCAATTTCTTGCGAAGCGCGGAGTCTACCTAACGCGCCGGACTTGCGTCGAGGAGCAACCACTCAAAAATTACAATTTAAGTAATATTTATATCAAAATAATTTGGCGTTCCCGATATTTGCCGGGTTGTTAGGATTTTTACGGCAACGCAGCATCGATATCGGTTGACGCGGCAATTTCACCAATTAGATGATGCGACATCTAATGAAACAGAAATTGATGGGCACGACCCTCACAACCATCCCAGGGGCCACGATGAAACCGATTCGCTGTATTCAAACCGCTCTGCGCGCCAGTGCGCTCACGCTCAGTTCCAGCCTGGTGATTTTCGGCTATGCAGGCAATGCTGCTGCTGAAGACTTCAAAATCGGCATCGTTAGTTTTCTCTCTGGTCAGGCAGCCGACAGCTTTGGTGTGCCGGCAGTAAACGGCGCCAAGATATTGATCGAAACCTTCAATCAAGGCAAGGCGCCGGCCCCGTATAACAAGCCGGGGTTCGGTGGTCTCAATATCGTACCGGTGTTTGTTGACGAGAATGGTGGTGCGACCAAGCAGGTGCAAGAGCTACGTAATTTATACGACCGTGAAAACGTTGACGCAGTCGTTGGCTATGTCAGCTCGGGAGATTGCCTGGCCGTAGCGCCCGCCGCAGAAGAAATGAAAAAGCTGCTGGTGCTGTATGACTGCGGCACGCCGCGTATTTTTGAAGAAGCAAGCTACAAATATGTGTTTCGTACAGCCTCACACGGCGCAATGGATAACGTCGCCGCAGCGCGCTATTTGAAGGCGCGTAATGTCAAGGTCAACAGCATTAATCTGATTAATCAGGATTACGCTTGGGGTCACGATTCAATCAAGGACTTCACCTTATCGATGCAGGTGTTATACCCCAATGCCAAGGTACAGGCAGATCAGCGACCCAAGTTCGGCGCGGGGCAATACGGTACCGAAATCTCGCAGCTGATGTCACAACCTGCTGATGTGACGCACTCCAGTTTGTGGGGCGGTGATTTGCAGGCAATGATTTTGCAAGCCGCGCCACGTGGCATGTTCAGAAAATCACTTGTGGTGCTCACTGCGGCTGATCATGTGCTGATTCCATTAGGTGACCGTATGCCTGAAGGGGTGGTACTCGGGGCGCGTGGCGCCTACGGTATGCTGGCGCCGAAATCTGCATTGAATGACTGGTGGTGGAATTTGTACCTCAACCGCTGGAATGTGTATCCGGTACAGGCACCTTATCGTATGGCACAGGGTTTGATGGCGCTGAAGTTGGCGGTCGAGAAAGCCATGGCGGCGAATGGCGGGAAAAAACCCAATACCGAACAAATCGTTGCGGCACTTGCAGGTCTTGAGTGGGAGGCACCGGGTGGTCGGATCAAGCTGGCGCTGGGTAACGGGCGCCAGGCGATACAACCGACTGCGATTGGCATAACCAAGTGGGATCCCGAGAAACGCCTGATGGTGATGAGAGACATACAGCGCTTCGCTGCAGAGTGTGTGAACCCGCCGGCCAATATGAAGGCCGAGGACTGGATGAAGGCCGGCTTCCCGGGAGCAAAGTGCGACTAGATTCCTGCGCCGCGCTCGGGCCACGCTAAATGGCTTTATTGTTGACGATACTGATTGATGGCCTGACTTACGCGTCATGGCTATTCATCGTTGCACTCGGCCTGACCTTGGTATTCGGTATCCTCAAGATACTGAATGTCGCGCATGGCAGTTTCTATGCGCTGGGTGCCTATGCCACCGCCAGCATGGTGGCTTTATTCACCAGTATGCAACTCGCGCCTGCGTTCTCGTTGGTTGCAATGCTACTGGCGGCAGTTGTGGTGGCCGCGCTGGTGGCGCCGCTGTGCGAGCGTGGTCTGCTACGCATGTTCTATGGTCGCGATGAGGTGCTGTTGGTGCTCGTCACCTTCGCGCTGTTTTTGATCATGGAAGATGTCACCAAGCTGATCTGGGGTGTTAACCCGCTGTATGTGGCCGACCCGTATATGCTGTTCGGCATGATAGAGATGGGTACCTTGTCCTATGTTGGCTACGACTTCATGCTGGTGCTGGTAGCGCTGGTTGTTGGCGTGAGTGTGTGGTGGGGACTCAACCGGACCCGCTTCGGAAAACTGGTGCTGGCGGTGATTCACAGCGAAGAAATCGCGGCCAGTATGGGGGTGAATGTTTCGCGGGTATACGCGCTTGCATTCTCAGTCGGGATTTTTCTGGCAGCGCTGGGTGGTGCGTTGACCGCGCCAATGATCTCGGTGCAGCCCGGAGTATCGGTCGGCGTCATTATTATTTCTTTCGCAGTGGTGATCATTGGCGGCCTCGGCAGTATTCCAGGGGCTGCTGTCGGTGCCTTGATCGTGGGATTAGCGCGATCTGCCGCAGTGCACGTGTGGCCAGTGGCAGAGCTGTTCTCGATTTATCTGGTGATGGCAGTGGTGCTGATGTTCCGCCCGGAAGGCTTATTCCAACGCGTGCAGGCAAGGAAGATTTGAGATGACAGCACGCGAATCGGCGCCGATGCGAACGCTACTGCTCGGCTTGCTTTGTATCGGCTTACTGCTGCTGGCCGGTGCGGCTATGCCTCGCTGGCTTACTTTTTTGCTGACCATGGCGCTGGCCAATGGCGTAGTCGCTCTAGGCATCATGCTGCTAATGCGTAGTGGTGTTGTGTCGTTCGGTCAAGGTCTGGTTTTTGCGACCGGTGGCTACGCAGCTGCGCTGGGTTTTCGTTGGCTGGGGTGGACTGACGGGCTGCTACTCACACTGGCAGGTGGTGTACTTGCGGCGCTGATCGCGGCACCTTTTGCGTGGCTGATTGCGCGTTACCGCGGCATATTCTTTGCGATGCTGACGCTGGCACTATCAATGGTCCTGTACGGATTGCTGATCAAGTCGACCACATTTGGTGGTTCAGATGGATTGAATATGGGGCGCGTCAGCTATCTTGGTATGCGCCCGGCCGATGCCTGGGTTGGCTATACCAACTACGCGGTGACGGTAGCCGTGGTTGGCATGATCAGTGTGCTGATGCGAATATATTTTGATTCGGTACGTGGTCTGGTCGTACTCTCGGCGCGTGAAAACGAAATTCGTGTTGAGTATCTGGGCAGCTCGGTACAGTCATTAATTGCTACCAACTTTATCATCGCGGCTTTTTGTGGCGGTGTTGGTGGCGCGCTGGCAGTCATTGCCTTGGGCCACGTCGAGCCGGATTACAGCTACTGGACACGCTCAGGCGATTTTGTTTTCGTTGCTATTCTGGCCGGACATCATAGTGTGCTGGCAGCGTTCATCGCCTCAATAGCACTTGAGTTGGTGCGATCTTTCTCTAGTGCGTATTTCCCCAATAGCTGGCAGTTGGCAATGGGCTTGTTCTTGCTCGCCGTGATTCGTTTCTTACCGAGCGGTATTGGCTCGCTGTGGGTAGCGCGTATACGCTCAGGCACGGCACAGAGTAATGCTGAAGTGCGAGGCCCGGCATGAGCAGCGCGATGATGATCGACGCACGCGGCATACAGAAAAAATTCGGTGCCGTGACAGCGGCTGCCGATGTACAGATTGCAATCGCCCATGGCGAGCGGGTCAGCCTGATCGGTAGTAACGGCGCCGGCAAGACTACCTTTGTGAATATGCTGACCGGTTATATCAAGCCGGATGCGGGCGAGATCTTGTTGGATGGGCAAAGTATTACCGGCCTGGCGCCGCGCCAGATTGCGCGTTTGGGTGTCGCGCGCTCGTTTCAAATCCCGCAGCTCTACAAAGCCTTGTCGGTACAAGATAACTTGCTGGCTGCGATTGCTGCGCAGAAGAGCGCATTATCGTTTTGGCTGCCGGCAAAAAATGCCGAAAGCGTAGCGCTCGCGCATGAGATTTTGCAGCGTTTCGATTTGCTTCAGCATGCTGAACGTCTGGTGAGCGAGTTACCCGGCGGCGTACGTAAATTGCTGGATATTGCAATGGCACTTACGCGGCAGCCCAAGGTACTGTTACTCGATGAGCCGACCTCGGGTGTCTCTGCCGATGAAAAATTTCCCATGATGGATACCGTCATGCGAGCGCTCGATGGCAGCCAGACGACGGTACTGTTTGTCGAGCATGATATGGACATTGTGGCGCAGTACAGCGAGCGCGTGATCGCATTTTATAGCGGACGTATCATCGCTGATGATAAGCCCGAGCAAGCGCTTGCCACGCACGATGTCAAACGCTATGTGACCGGCGAGTTGATCGCTGCTACTGATCATGCTTGAGATTGATCGTCTTCATGTGTCAATTCAGTCTGCGCAAGTACTGCGCGGACTGTCGCTGTCGATCGGCAAAGGGAAAATGGTCGGCCTGATCGGCCGGAATGGTGCCGGCAAGACCACCACGCTACGCGCCATCATGGGTCATCTGGCGTTGAGCAGCGGTACGATTTCATTCGACGGCCATGATTTATCGCGACTACCTGCACACGCGCGCGCTAGTTTGGGTATTGGGTATATGCCGGAAGATCGCGGCTTGGTACCGGAGCTGAGCGTAGAAGAAAATATTCTGGTCCCGCTGTGGGCTACTGGCGTCGCTGATACGACCAAGCGCCTCACTTTTGTATATCAGGTACTGCCGGAGCTTCAAGAGATGCGTGAGCGACGTGCACTGCTACTGTCAGGTGGTCAGCAAAAGTTGGTCGCGCTGGCGCGAGCGCTGGTGGTCGGTACACGGCTGCTGTTACTTGATGAGCCCTTCGAGGGCGTGGCGCCGGCACTCTCTGCACGGCTATCCGAGGTGATCGCCTCTTTGCGTGGTAGTGATTTGTCGGTGCTGTTGGCACAATCTGATCTCAACCACTCGCGCAGTCTGCTCGATGCCGAAATCATGATCGAGCGCGGGGCGCAGCGCGCTGTCTAGGATGCGCCAATGTTGATCGATTGGCATAATCATGTGCAGCTCCCTGCGATGCGTACCGAGACGCACTTTGGTCATCGTGTGCTGCAGTGTTTTGTTGATCGACCGCTCTCGGTTTATGCGATGCTGGTACGCGCCGTGGCGTTGTATCCTGACCAAGAAGCACTCGTATGCAAGCAGCAGCGCTGGACCTATCGCGAACTGAATAACGAGGTTGATCGTATTGCCGCCGGTATGGTTGCGCAGGGTATTCGTGCAGGCGAGCGGGTAGTGATGTTTGTTGGTAACCGCCCCGAGTTTGTGGCTGTTTTGTTCGCGTTACAAAAAATCGGCGCTATTGCTGTGCCCGTTGGTACGCGTGAGCAGGCGCCTGGTCTTGCGTATATCTTGCAGCAGTGCGGCGCTGCTGCCATCGTACTCGATCAATCGTTAGTGTCACGCTTGCCGGATCCGGCAGCGATAACATCGTTGCGTGTGGTTATTGTGATTGCGGATGATGAGACACCGGCTGCAATATCAACATCAACATCGGCTTCAGCTTCAGTACCATCTTCAACACCATCTTTAATACCATCAGCAGCGTCAAAGCCAAATCAGCGAGAGGTGGTGAGTTACGAGGCGCTGCAAGGGTCGCCACAAGCCGCCGCACATGTGGATGAAGAAGACTGCGCCTGCATTCTCTACACCTCAGGCACCACTGGTAATCCCAAGGGCGCGATGCTGACGCATTTCAATATCGCGCACTCGGTGATTCATTTTGCGGTAACGCTCAAGCTAGGCAATGAAGATCGCGGGGTACTAGCGGTACCGGCAAGTCATGTGACCGGATTAGTAGCCTTGATCGCACTTATGGTGCATGTCGGTGGTGGCTTGGTGATTGTGCCGGAATTCAAGGCAGCGCCGTTTGTTGACTTGATCGCACGCGAGAAAATCACCTACAGCGTGATGGTGCCGGCCATGTATCAGTTATGTTTGTTACAGCCTGCGTTTTTAACAGCAGATCTGCGATCGTGGCGTGTCGGTGGCTATGGTGGCGCTCCGATGCCGGTACCAACGGTGCAGGCGTTGGCCAAGGCATTACCCGAAATGACTTTGGTGAATTGCTACGGCTCGACCGAGACATCATCACCCAGCACCATCATGCCGCTCGGGCTCTCAGCGAAATATCACGATAGCGTGGGTATTGCCGCGCCATGTGCGCATATTCGTGTCATGAATGAAAACGGCGAGCCGGTTGCGCCAGGTGAATCCGGCGAGTTATGGATAGGCGGGCCCATGGTTGTGCCGGGCTATTGGGATAATCCCGAGGCGACGGCAAAGGGTTTCACTGATGGCTGCTGGCGCTCCGGCGATGTCGGGTCGATTGATACATTGGGCTTGGTGCGCATCTTTGACCGCATTAAAGACATGATTAATCGCGGTGGCTTCAAGATTTATTCAGTGGAGGTCGAGAACACGCTGATGGCCTTAACCGGCGTGGTCGAGGCAGCGGTGGTCGGGCATCCGTGCCCGGTACTTGGCGAGCGCGTACATGCCTATCTGTACGCACCCAATCATGCGTTGGATGCTGAGGTGGTCAAGCGCCATTGTGCAGAGCGTCTGGCCGATTACAAAGTACCTGAGGAAATATTTTTCAGCGACACACTGTTGCCAAGAAATCCCAACGGCAAGCTGCTCAAGCGCGCGCTGCGCACGTAACTGGCTGCATTACTCCAAACTCGAAGCTTTCATTGCGCGTATCACGAGCAAATCAGTGCTCGCCTGTGATATAAAGCCAGCGCACAATAACCTTAAAAAAATAGGAAATCGGAGGTCTGGTTTGCGGCACTTCAGTGGTTCTATTCTGTTTTCAGTGGTCTGCCTGGGATTAGCATTGTGGTGGGGCTATGAGCATGGCGGCACCGCCGGCGCGATGACAGCCTTTGGTATTGCGCTGATTCTTGGTGTGCTCGAGGTATCGCTGTCATTCGACAATGCTGTCGTCAACGCATCGGTGCTGAAGCACTGGGATGAGTTTTGGCAGAAGCTGTTTCTGACGCTCGGCATGGTGGTCGCCGTGTTTGGTATGCGTTTGCTGTTTCCTTTAGTGATTGTGGCGCAGACCGCTGACCTGGGCGCCGCGGAAGTCTGGAATATGGCGCTGCATAATCCGCGCGAATTTTCTTTTTATCTCACCAAGCACCATGATGAAGTCGCTGCGTTTGGTGGCGTGTTCTTGTTATTGGTTTTCTTGAATTTCTTGTTCGATGAGGACAAGGAATTACACTGGGCAGGTCATTTTGAAGAAAAAATGGCGAGCTACGGCAAGATCCAGGCAGTACCTATTTTTATCGCTTTGGTCGTGGTGCTATCGAGCTTGGCGCTGGCTGAGCCTGACAACCATTTAGCGGTGCTGACCGCCGGGGTGTGGGGCATTATTGTTTATGTGGGTGTCGATATCCTCGGCAATATGCTCGAGAAAGAAGAATCGGGCGAAGGTGATGTTGCCAAGGCAGTCAAGAGCGGCAGTATTGGCGGATTTTTATACCTCGAGGTACTCGACGCGTCGTTCTCGTTTGATGGCGTTATTGGCGCGTTTGCGATCACCAATGATGTGGTGATTATTATGCTTGGCTTGGCGATTGGTGCAGTATTTGTGCGCTCGATTACGGTATTTCTGGTTCGGCAGGGTACGCTGGATGAATACGTCTATCTCGAGCATGGCGCTCACTATGCCATCGGCGTACTCGCCTTGATTATGTTCATCACCATGAAGTTTCATGTGCCTGAAATTGTGACCGGCCTGATAGGCATTGCGTTCATTGCGGCGTCGGTGATGTCATCGCTGCGTTACCGGCGCGAGCAAGAGTCGTAGTAGTACGACAGGCGTAATCGGGTGTCAGGCGGCGTGTGCTTGATTGATTTTTTCGGCTTCCAGCACTAAATCAAGCCCGGATTCCAGTTGCACGATGCCCAGGCTTGCGATGTCACGCAGTTTTTCATGGATCAGTGCGTCTTTTGGCGAGTCATTCACACACTGATTGCTGTACTGAATGAAACTGTGCAGGCTGATGATCAGGCTTGCCAAATGTTTGGGGCACTCACAGAGTAAGTTGGAGTCGGTCGCGGCAATAGTTTGCAGGCGCTCAATACCAAAGCGTGGCTGCGCCGGCGACTGTGCGTCAGCTTGGCGCGACTCGACAATCGACGCCAGACTGCGGGCAAGATCCATAGGCGCCGCAGGATATTTAATGCACTCGATGCCAAGCGCACTCAGAAAACGAATCACGCTGCTGCTGCTGAATTCATAAATCACCACCAGCGTCTTGGCCTTGTAGACGGAGAAGGCAGCAGCCAAGTACTTGGCAAGATTCATCTGTAGCGCGGGCGTAAGCACAATACCCACATCAAAGGTTTCCAGTCGGCTTTCGACATCAGCCAGCTCGTCAAAATGCGCGGTGGGCGTCCAGGGCTTCATCGCAGCATCTGCGAACAGTAACGAGCGCCATGTTGCGCTACCCATTGAAGCTATTCGCGGCGCCGGCGGTGCGATGGCACCTGCGAGGGCAGCGGGCCCCAGTAATGCGGAAGTTAATTCATCTAGCGTCAGCCTTGCTAGTGCGCTCGGCTTCTGACCGCGATCGACCAGTAACTTGATCAGCCTTAGTCGCTCGAGGTCAGTGCTGCTGTAGCGTCGTGCGCCGCCTTCGGTGCGCACCGGCCTCAGTACACCATAGCGCGCTTCCCACATGCGGATAGTGGACACATGAATGCCGGTCTCGCGCGATATCGCGCCGATCGATAGCAGTTTGGCAGCAGTCACAGTTCCCATGCGTTTCTTTCTTGAAAGCTGAGCAAAAATTCTGAAAATTCCTGAACTACATAACCTGCACAATCTTAACTAACTAGCCTTGTAAATACAAGATTTTTGCCACATAAATCTACACATCTATAGATTTATGTTCGTCGATAGAGAATTTCTATTAGAATCGTATAAATAAAATCGGTACAAGACGGTTCGATCTTACACATTTAGAGGGGTCCGCAAATGCTGCACACCTCCCGTCTTCTGTCTTACGCGCACGCGATTCAGGCGAATCAAGGCAAACGCACGCTGTTAGAACCGCAGGCCACGCAACTCGGCTTGGACGGAGAAGAAAGCGCGCGCGTGCTCGACACTTTGCACACCCTCGGCGTTGCCGAGGGCTGGCAACTGGCCGGCCGCAAAATGATTCTGGGCGAGCCGCGCGCCGCGAATGAATCGGTGCAGTTACCGAGCCTGGGTTACCTCTACCAGCACTCGCTGATGCATGCAGAGGACAACACTACCGCGCTCAAACTGCGCAGTGCGAAGCCGTTGTTTGTCGAGCCGACCTTGGTATTCGGTCTGGGCTCAACGCCTGAGCCTGGCGAAGGTCTGCACAGTTTCTTGCAGCGCTTTAATTCGGTAGCGCTGGCGATTGAAATCCTGCAAAACCCTTTCAAGGCCGAGCGCTGGGTCGATGCAGACAAAGTGTGCGCCAACGGCTTTCATTCGCAACTCGTGATGGGCGAGGCGAAGACGCTCTCGCAAAAAAGCAGGACGGTGTTTGATGACCTGGTGTCCAACGCAACCATGACCTTGAACGTGGTCGAGCGCGATGGCTCGCGGATTGTCGGCTTTGCGCGGGGCAGCGACAGGCTGGATAAATCTTTGCAGCATGCGTACGCGCTGCATCAGCGGCAGGTAGAACTCACGCGTGAGAGCCCGTTCGTTGCGGGTCACTACCTCGCCATTGGCGGCTGGCTGCCGTCAAAGGCAATCGGCAGCGGCCAGGAGTGGGTCACGGTAGTCAGTGGTATCGATCTTCCCAGCCTGCGCGTAACGATTGAATGAAATCGCTCACCACTAGCCAGCCCCAATTGATGGTGATCGGCAGGATCTAAATTACCCAAGCACACTTTCCCCTCGCCATGGCAGCCCACTTGAATTTCAAGGAGAGAGAAGCGTTCAGCAGGCGTCTGCGTAGCAGCCTTGCGAATGCGGGTATAGACCCCAACCGGCCGACGCAGCTTCTGCGCGCTTTTTGCGCTATGCAAACTGGTTCATCGGTGGCCATTTCAACGGTCAGTAAATGGCTCTCAGGTGAGGCATTGCCCGCCAATGGCAACATGGAAGTCGTGGCGCGTATCTGTAATGTCTCGCCCGACTGGTTGCGCTCGGGCGAGGAAGCCCCGAGCTATGAGACCTAAGCGGTGGCGCTTACATGCGCCAGCCGTAGCCCAAGTAAATAAGCGGAGCGAATCCGCGCTCGGCAATTGGGCTGTTTGACTGCGCGTTCGACAACCGGTTAATGGTGGCGCCATAAAACAGGGCGCTGGTCGGGCCAAACGCATACAGCCCAGACAAACCAACCGACAGACCCACGCCCGCACCGGCGGTGTAGGCAGCCCGGGTGGCTGTAGCCTCAGAGGCTCGAACGCCCCAGTAGTAATTGTTCATTGCCGCGTTTTGCCATGTCGCGCCAACCACGCCATTCAGACGGAATCCCACATCGCTGACCAGTGGTCGAATAAATTGCAGTTGCGCGACCTGACCGTCGCTACGACCGCTGACGTCAAAACCATAGTCAAAGTTCAGTACGCCCACGGGGGTGGTCCAACGCACGCTGGGGCCAAGGTCGATGGCAAAGCTGCGATCGGCCATGCCAGCGGTGAGCGGGTTATCGGCGCCGTTGTAACCAAAGCGTGGCTCGGCGTACAGGCCGATGCGCAGCGACTTATCTTCCGAAGTGAAACCCCATACACCGGCCTTCAGCCCAGTGACATAACCGACATCGCCGAAGGTGTACTGCAGCACAGGCAACGCCATCACGCGTAGATCGCTACTGCCCGGTGTTTTGGGGAAAGCACCAATACCAAGCCCCAGGAAATTACGAGATGCGGGAATCGGTTGTTGCGCCTGCTGCTCTGCAGCCGATTGCGCAATAGCCAGCGAGCCAAATGCCGAACCCTGCAGCGCAAGTGCGAATATCAGTAATCTTTTAATAATATTCATATTCGCCCCCGGCTGTTTCGGTGTTTTAAATCAAATATTAGCCATCCGAAGATTATCAAAATAAATCTTGTTTGGGTTGCAATCTGCTGCGCTTGAAACCCAAAACAGGGCAGTAGCCGCGCTGCTCACAAAAGCGATAACGACTTCATGGCAAAACGCCTAGCTGCACGCATTTTGTCGTGGCGGCAATTAATGGCACAATGGAGGGCTCCGCTGTTGTCGAAAAAATAAATTTCGGTCCATAGGGCCGAGGAAAGACCTTTCGAAAAAAAATGCAAGGGATCCATCTCACCGCCGACCTGTCCGGTTGTCGTAAGAATTTGCCACTCATGACGGACAAAGCCGGGCTGCGCGAGGCTTGCGTTGCGGCGGTGAATGAGAGCGGCCTAACCGTCGTAGGCGACACCTTTGTTGCCTTCCCTGAGTTCGAGGGTCAACCGGGCGGCGTCACCGGAACCATCTTGCTCGCCGAATCTCACCTGGCTATTCACACCTGGCCTGAGCAGTCTGCGGTCACGCTGGATGTGTATGTCTGTAATTTCTCCACCGATAACAGCAAAAAGGCCGCGCAATTAATCGATGCCTTGTCTGGACTGTTTGATCCGGCAGAGGCGAATCCGCAGGCGCTGCAACGGGGTGAAGTAGGCGCTGCGCAAAGCGAAATGACGATCGGTCATGAATGGCTCAACGCACACAGCAGCTACGGCTACCGCCTTGGCCCCGCGCTGTACCGTGAGCAATCACCCCACCAAACTATTGAAGTGCATGAATCACCGCAATTCGGGCGACTGTTCCGACTTGATGGCGATTACATGACCTCTGAAAAAGAAGAATTCTTTTATCACGAGGCCTTGGTTCATCCTGCAGCGGCCAGCCATGGCAACATCAAGCGTGTGCTGATCCTGGGCGGCGGCGATGGCGGCGCGGCGGAAGAGTTGCTGAAATATCCGTCGGTCGAGCGTGTGGTGATCGCTGAACTCGATGAGGCGGTGATTCGTGTCGCGCGTGAATTTTTTGGCAATATTCATCGTGGTGCGCTTGATGATCCGCGGGTCGAGATCCGTATCGGTGATGGTTTTGCGTTTGTGCGCGATACCGATCAGCGCTTTGATTTGGTGCTGCTCGACCTAACCGATCCGGATACTCCCGCCTCAGCTTTGTACACCGCCGAATTTTTCGCCTCCGTGAAACATATTCTGAACCCGGGTGGCGCGATGGTGCTGCACACAGGTTCGCCGGTATTTCGTCCTGATGTGGTGACCTCGATTTATCAAGGGCTGGCAAAAAATTTCGAGGTGGTGGCGCCGATGGGCTTGTACATTCCGCTGTATGGCGCCTACTGGTCACTCGCTGTTTGCAGTCAGCAGCTGGATCCGCGGGCCGTCGGCAGCGATCAGATCGCTGCCACACTGGCGTCTGCGCGGCTCGATGATCTGCAGTACTACAACCCTGCCACGCACCAGGGTTTGTTTGCACTGCCCAACTACTTCCAAAAGCTGATCTCCTGAGACGCGGCATTGCAAGGCTGTAAAGCGGTGTTAGCCGCAAGCCGACCACCTTGCACTGCCGATGTCGCCACCTTGTAATCCACCTCACGATCCCTGCGCCAGGTGTCTTCGTATCGAGAGTGTTTATGCTAGTCTCGGTGCGTAAAGCTAAGCCGGCGGCAGGAGGGCGCGATGATCACTGAAAAGCAAGCGCGATTTCGAGAAAATTATCTTCAGCAAATCAGCCCGTGGTACCACGGTTTGCTGCATATCGGCGTGATGTACGGCGCAGGTATTGCCGCAATCGTTTGGTGCGTTGGGCAATTGACCAACCCGACATGGGAATGGCTGCTGATCGTTCCGATTGCAATCGCGGGTAACTTCGTCGAGTGGGGCATGCACATGCACATCATGCATCGCCTGAAAGATGTATTCGCGTTGCGAGCGATTTTTGATCGTCACACACGGCAGCATCATCAGTACTTCACCGATAACGAGTACACGATACACAGCATCAAAGAATTTCGGATCGTGTTCTTTCCGTGGCGGGTGCTGATGGTACTGGCCGTCGCCAGCGCATTATTTGGTGGCCTGGCTGCGCTGCTACTGGGGCCTGACGCGGGGTATATGTTCCCCATCACCATGATTGGTCATTACATGGTGTACGAGACATTTCACTTCTGCTGCCATGTGCCTGAAAATCGCTTTGTGCGAGCGATGCCTTTGATAAATACGATTCGTCGACATCATAGTGCGCACCATAATATGGGCATCATGATGCATGTGAACATGAATCTCACCTTGCCAATCGCCGACTGGGCGCTGGGTACCAGTGATCTCGATCGCGGTTTGATTGGGCACCTGTTTAACGGCTATGACACCACGCACCAAAAGCCGGCGCTTAAGAAGGTCATGGAGAAGTACCGTAACGATAAAGTAGAGGCTGAGCGCGTCACGCTCGAAGGGCCGGTGCTGCAGGAGGAAGATCTTAGGGCGCTGGCCGAGGCAGGACGAGTTGTACCTGGTTAATAGGCCGGAGTCCAGGATGTTCGGATAGCTACACCATGACCTTTCGCGTCACGGTATCTACCATCGATTCCTGCCACTGCTTGACAGCAGATTTCTTCAATAGCTCGGTATTTAAAAAAGCGCTGAGCGTATATCGGTTAGATAAATAAAAATATCCGAGCGCTGCGATAGTCAGGTACAACTCACGCGCGCTGACATCTTTTCTGAACAAGCCTTGCTGCGCGCCGGCTTTTAAAATCTTTGCCAATACATTCACCGCCGGTGAAGACAGCCGCGACACCTTGGTGGATTTTTTCACGTGCCGGCCCTGATGCAGGTTCTCGCTATTGAGCAGCGTAATGAACTCCGGGTGCTCAAGAAAATACTGCCAGTTAAAACGCACGACGGTACGTAATGACGCCAGCGGATCGGCCAGATCGATTTTCAGCGCGGCCTCGGCATCATTCAAGCGCTGGTAGGTGGTTTCCAGCACCTCGATGAATAACTTCTCTTTACTGCCAAAGTAGTAATAAATCATGCGGTCGTGGGTTTTGGCGAGCCGTGAAATCTGCTCAACCCGACCACCACTGAAGCCATGCTTGGCAAATACCCCGGTCGCGGCTTTCAAAATAGCCTCGCGTGTCTCAACCGCGCGCGCTTGCGGCGCCCGGGGCGGTTTGCTTTTACCGGTGCTTGCCATTTTTGGAATAGGGCTGGATCGTGTTGCAGTGCATTTTGCTGGTGTATTGGTTGGATGCTACGGTACACTCAAAATGTAGCAGGCACTACACATTTAGCACTCAGCCTCTTGATGGGATTCGTTTGTGATGCAGCTTATACCCGTGTGCTTCATTTTGTCGCGGTACCCCGCCAATCGCTAGTCGCGATGCCACGGTCATGATTTACGCTGATTATCTGCGACCTGGCAATTTGCAGGATGCGCTGCATGCGCTCGCCTCAGGCTCATTTCAGGTACTGGCCGGCGGCACGGATGTTTACCCATCCCACAGCTACAGCGCGCCACAGTCGCCGGTGCTCGACATTACCGCGTTACCCGATCTGTCCGGTATTGAATTACAAGACCAGTATTGGCGTATTGGTGCGACCACCACATGGTCAACACTGGTGCGTGCAGACTTACCACCGCAATTGCGCGGGCTGCAAGCGGCAGCGCGCGAGGTGGGTGGTATTCAAATTCAAAATACCGGCACCATCGCCGGTAACATTTGCAACGCTTCACCTGCCGCAGACGGTGTGCCTGCGCTACTGTCAATAGATGCTGAAGTGGAGCTGGCGTCGGTGCGTGGTGTGCGGCGAATCCCCTTACAGCAGTTTTTACTCGGTAGTCGCAAGACCGCGCGCAATTCGGACGAGTTGGTAACAGCGATATGGATACCGCATCGCCCCCATGCCCGCTCGGCATTTTTAAAGCTGGGTCATCGTCGCTATCTGGTGATATCTATCGTTATGGTGGCGGCAGTCGTCGAGATAGAGCATGGCGTGCTTCATCATGTCGCGCTGGCCGTCGGCTCGTGCTCAGCTGTTGCGCAGCGCCTTCATACGCTTGAACAGAAACTGATCGGCCAACCCGCTCATCCTGCGCTGATTGATAGTGTGACCGCCGATGATCTTTCGGTGTTGTCGCCGATTGATGATGTCAGAGGCACTGCCGAGTACCGCGTCGATGCAGCACTCACGCTGGTGCGGCGAGCCATTGCAGAGGCCACCCATGAATAAGCCGATTGACATGCACGTTGGGCAAGCCTTGTCGATGTCGGTTAATGGCAAGCAGGTAGAGGTACACAGCCCCGCGCGCAGATTGTCTGATACCTTGCGCGATGAGCTCGGGCTGACAGGTACCAAGATCGGTTGCAATGCCGGTGATTGCGGCGCGTGTACCGTGCTGCTCGATGGCGAACAGGTCTGTGCCTGCTTGACCGCGACAGGGCAGTGTGTAGGGCGTGCAGTGACGACCGTGGAAGGCCTCGCAACCAACGGCAAGCTCAACGCATTGCAGCAATCATTCATGCATCACGGCGCGGCTCAGTGCGGTATCTGCACGCCGGGTATGTTGATGGCTGCTACGGATGTGCTGCAACGTCATCCGCAGCCGACCGAGCAGCAAGTGCTCGATGGTATTGGGGGCGTGCTGTGCCGCTGTACTGGCTATCGAAAAATTGTGGAAGCCGTGTTGTCGGTAGCAGTTACGCCAGAATCCTTGGTTGATACCGGATCTGCTGGTACGAGTAGTTCTCATGCTGCTACTACAGTACTTGCTGAGGCACACCAATCAGTGAGCAGCAGCGAACTTGCAGCAGGTACCGCAGTGGGCGCCCGCGTCGCGCGGCTTGATGCGCCTGCCAAGCTGATGGGCACGGCCCGTTTTGGTGCCGATCAATTTCCGGCTGATTGTTTATGGATGCGCACGGTACGCTCGCCGTACCCGAGCGCACGCTTTGTGATTGGCGATATCCAGGCGTTTCGTCAGCGCTACCCTCAAGTCATTGCAGTGCTCACGGCCGATGACGTCCCGGAAAACAGCTTCGCGGTATTCCCGCAGCCAAAAGATCAACCGGTACTGGCTAAAGACTTTGTGCGTATGCGCGGTGAGGCAGTCATGCTCATCATCGGCGAGCAGCATGCAGTGCAAGCGATACCCGAATCCGAGATGCCGATTCAATGGACCGTGTTGCCTGCGATGGAAACCCCGGCACAATCGCTCGCCAAACCAGATCAGTTACTTCACGACTTTGCTAAAGACAATGTGCTGTGCCACGGCCGAGTAGTGAAGGGTGATATCGAGCAGGCGCTGCAACAGGCTGCCTATGTTGCCGAAGACACTTACTGCACCAGCTACGTTGAGCATGCCTACATAGAACCCGAGGCGGGTTATGCCGAGGTGTTTGTTGAGAACGGGCACGAGCGTTTACGCGTGTTTGCCTGCACACAGACACCGGTGATGGATCAGGAGGAAGTCGCTCGCGTGCTTCAGTTACCGAAAGAAGCGGTTCATATCGTGCCTTCTGAAATCGGTGGCGGGTTTGGTGGCAAGCTGGATGTATCGATACAGCCGCTGCTTGCGGTCGCTGCATGGACGCTGAAGCGACCGGTGCGCACCATTTACACGCGCGGTGAGTCGATGGTGTCGACGACCAAGCGGCATCCCTCCGAGATTCATGCGCGTTATGCCTGCGATGCGGAAGGTAAATTAATCGGGCTGGATTTTCATGGTGACTTCAACACGGGCGCGTATGCCAGCTGGGGAAGTACCGTGGCGAACCGCGTGCCGGTGCATTCCACTGGTCCGTATTTCGTACCGCATCTGCACGCGCTGACGCGTGCGGTCTATACCAATAATGCCGTAGCAGGTGCGTTTCGCGGATTTGGTGTGCCGCAGGCGCATATCGTGACCGAGGCTTTGCTGGATGAGCTGGCAGAAAAAACCGGGACCGATCGTTTGCAATTTCGCTTAAAGAATGCGATCTGTGCCGGTCAGCCGACAGCAACAGGGCAGATACTGGCGGCGAGTGTGGGTATGCGTCAGTGCCTGGAGGTTTTGCAGCCCGCATGGCACGCAGCGCAAGAAGCGGCACAGCAATTTAATCGACAAGCAACGCGTAGCGACACGCCTTTAAATCTTCGTCGTGGTGTGGGTATTGCCTGCATGTGGTACGGCATTGGTAACACGGTAATCGCTAATCCATCGACCATGACAGGTGCGCTGCGTACGAATGGTCGACTGTTTTTATACAACGGTGCGCAGGAAATCGGTCAAGGTACCGCAACGGTGATGCCGCAAATCTTTGCGGACGCAGTCGGTTTGCCACTTGCGTGTGTTGATCAGGTAGTGGGCGATACGGATCTGACTGAGGATGCGGGTAAATCATCGGCATCGCGACAGACGTTTGTTTCGGGGAATGCCGCCAAGTTTGCGGGTGAAGATTTGCGCCGTCAGTTATTGGCGTTGCTACAGATGAGTGAGCCAGCGCGCTTGCGCTTGCAAGGCTCGCAGCTGATCGGGCAGCAGGGCGATCTCACTCGCACGATTGACCTGAGCACGCTTGCCGCAGATGACCATGGTGATATCGCCGTTGGCCGGGGGTATTTCAATCCGCCGACAGTGCCGCTGGATGCCGATGGCCAGGGCGTGCCGTATGCTACCTATGGCTTTGCAGCGCAGTTTGCCGAGATTGAAGTCGATCTTCAACTCGGCACAATCCGGGTACTGCACATACACGCTGCACATGATGTCGGCAGAGCGATTAATCCGACGCAAGTCGAGGGCCAAATTCACGGTGGTATTGCGCAAGGTCTGGGTATGGCTTTGATGGAGGAATACATCAGCGGCCGTACCGATAACCTGCATGATTACCTGATACCGACAGCGGGCGATATTCCACCCATCACAGTGCATTTGATTGAAGACCCCGAGCCGATCGGTCCCTATGGTGCCAAAGGCGTCGGCGAGCCAGCACTGATTGCCACGGCGCCGGCGATTCTGAATGCGCTACATCATGCAACTGGCGTGCGCGTACGAACCATACCTGCTACTCCGGACCGTGTACGTGCCGCTATTGTGCAGCACGCTGCGACTGTATCGCATCATGACAGCGCATAACCGAGTCGATCACAGCGCAGATAATGCTGATGAACTTACATCGGCACAGAATGACGTGCGCGTACTCGATAAGTCGCGTCCGCGCAGCGAGAACATGGCGGCGACCAAAATTGAGTGCAATGCCTGCCCGGTGCTGTGCCAAATTACCGAAGGCCGTAGCGGTGCGTGTGATCGTTATGCCAATGTACACGGTGTGTTGACACGTGTAGATCCCTTGGTTTTGCTTACACGAATCAACGACCCGTCGAGCACCGAGCAAAAAGGCACACAGCTACAACAGCAGCCGCAACTACAACATCGCGACTTGTCGGATGGTTCAGCCAATCGACAAGAAGCCAAGGTCTCGAGCACATCCGCAGAGCTATTTGTCACCGGAGTTGGTGCGGGTACCA